>Ga0315284_10002527_pt1 | contig 26179 bp, 31 predicted proteins | sample YL17G09_16_MG_FD_203696 | JGI IMG/M metagenome (GOLD analysis project Ga0315284, IMG submission 203696) | Sediment microbial communities from Yellowstone Lake, YNP, Wyoming, USA - YL17G09_16 | ecosystem: Environmental > Aquatic > Freshwater > Lake > Sediment | place: USA: Wyoming | collected...
CGGCAATTCGTTTATCTGCCGTTTGAGCATGTATTCATAGACCCGGTAAATCATCTCTGTCCCACAATTGCTGATAATAATTATTTTCTAAGACTTACCCTTTAATTTGTTTAGGTCTTCTCTTTATAGTGTTGCACCGCTTTTTCCTCATAGGTCATGCTACCCCTTCTACCTGCCATGAAATTTCCTTATCCGGGGCTTCCCGGGTTTTTTTTGAGAGATTACCCAAATCAATAAAGTTGCCACGTGCCCAGATATAATAAGAGAAATACTATGCAGCCCTCCCTGCGGGAAGATTACCTGGAAGCCATCCAGCACTTCACGATACTAAACGGGCACTCCCCCCGGCCTCATGATCTAGCAGCAGCATTTGGCAAACCTGAATCAGAAATACAATCCGATCTGGGTGATCTCAGGGACAACGGGGATATTACGATCGCCGAAAATACATCCGTCAATCTTACAAAGACGGGCAAATTGGTAGGTGAGTGCGTCATGAAAAAACACGAGACGCTCCAGTTTTTTTTATCAGAAATTCTCGGCATGGATTCCTCATCAGCATCTTCTGAAGCATGCACTCTCGAGCACGCGGTTTCTGATGAGACTGTCGACCGGCTCGGGAACTATCTTAAAAAAACACGACCCATGGGGGATACCCGTGCTGACAGGCCAAAACCTGCCGTGTGCGGGTACACGGGCGCGACCTGTGATGAGTCCTGTGCTCCATCCTCATTGCTTGATTTTAACGAGGGAGATGAGTTAATTGTGCGGTGTATCCTGGGACAGTCATGTGCAAAACGGCTGCTTGACCTCGGCGTTGTGCCGGGAGAGAGAGTAAAAATACGACGGAAACTTGGGACCCATGCGCTGGTCCTCCAGGTAAAAGGGTGTGATGTTGCCCTGAGCCCCGAGATCGCTGCCGCGGTGTCTGTGGAACGCTTCATATGAAGATCGCACTCCTTGGAAACCCCGGTGCAGGAAAATCCCTCATTTTCAACCAGCTCACCGGACTCGGGGTTGAGGTGAACCGCTATCCCGGCTCCTCTGTCTGTCTGGAATGTGGCAATGTCTGTTATAAAAAAGAGAAGATCGAGATCGTTGACCTGCCCGGGATATATTCCCTTGACGGGAGTTCCGAAGAAGAAATACTGGTGCGAAAATTCCTTGAATCCGGGGAAGCAGATATCATCGTTGCTGTTCTCGATGCCACAAAACTTGAACGGAACCTCTATCTCTTCAGTCAGGTAGCCGAATTCGCTCCAAAAATAATTGCGATTGTCAACATGATTGACGATGCTGAAAGGCAGGGGCTCATCATCGATGCCGGCACGCTTTCAATCCAACTGGGAGTTCCCGTTCTTCTTACTGCCGCGTCAGAAGGGAGAGATATTGACCGTATTCTTCCCCTTGCACTGGGTTCCGGCAGGGTTGTAACCCTTCAGGTACCGTACGACCATCATATCGAGGCGGCACTCAAAAGCCTTGAAAAAACGTTAGGCACACCCCGGTATAAGAATCTGCTTGCCCTGCAGGGTACCGGTGAGGACCCCATGCTCCTTGATACTGCAGGAGCTATCGCTCACGAGATTGAACTGCGCCACAGGATGTCAGTCCGCCAGATCATTGCAACGAACCGGCATAATTTTGCAAGAAACGTTGCAGCTGCTGCAGTTATGAGGGGAGAACGGAAAAAAACCTATGATCTGGACAGTCTCCTCACCCGGGTATTTCCCGGGGTCCCGATCCTTATCGCCATCCTCTTTATTCTGCTCCTGTCTGTCTTTGTAATCGGCTCGTGGATGCAGGAGCTGATTGTGCAGAACTTCACCACCTGCATTATCCTGCCGTTTGGAGCTATGGGCTTACCCCCCTTTGTCGGGAGAATCGGGTTCTCGGTCCTGATTGCGCTGGAAGCCGGTCTCGGTATCGCATTTCCGTTTATCTTCACGTTTTACCTTGGACTCTCGCTGCTCGAGGACACGGGATACATGACCCGTGCCGCATTCCTTGCGGACCGTGCGATGCACCGGCTCGGCCTTCACGGAGAAGCGATCATCCCTATGGTGATAGGCTTTGGATGCACGGTGCCCGCAGTGATGAGCCTGCGCATCCTTAAAACACGCCGTGAACAGACCATTGCAGCATTTCTTATCAGCATGGTTCCCTGTTCTGCAAGGACGGTTGTCATCGCCGGTATTGTTGCTGCTTTTGTCGGGATTCTCTGGGCATTTTCCATTTATCTTATAGTGTTTGTTCTCATCATTCTCACCGCAGTCGTACTCAGCCGCATAACACCCGGTGAGCAGTTTGGCATGATTGTTGAGATGTCTGCACTTCGCAGACCTCAGGCTCGCCTGGTACTGGCTAAATCCTGGCTCCGGATCAAAGAGTTCCTCTTTATCGCGATGCCACTTTTGATCATCACCAGCATAGCACTCGGGCTTTTCCAGTATTTCGGATTGACCGATCTCTTCCAGCAGATGGTTGCCCCGGTAACCGTGACCCTGCTCGGGCTGCCCGGCTATGCATCCACGGCGCTGTTATTCGGGGTCTTCCGTAAAGAACTCGCTTTTGAGACGCTTGCAGTCCTTGCCGGTACCGCTGATCTCGGTTCGGTGATGACAGCAGCAGAGCTGTACACATTTGCTGTCGTGAGTGTCCTTTTTATTCCCTGCATCTCCACTATTGCAGTCCTGTATCGCCAGCTGGGGGCGCGAATTACAGCCCTTATATCGGTTTATACCGTTTTTCTGGGCTTTTTTGTAGGAGCAATTATAAACATTCTCATGAAATAATCAATCGATATATGACTGGCATACAGCAGGGACCGCACAGTCTGATCAGGAGTGCGGCGGTTTTAATGGGGGAAAATGCGGTTTTTATTGACGCGTGCCGTGGATTATACAGGACACCTCTTTTCTCTGCTGAATAGGGAGTGATGCGATGCTGACTTTTATCGGCCTCGGGCTCTATGACAAGAATGATGTTTCAGAAAAAGGACTCACCTGCATCCGGAACGCGGATTATGTCTTTTTAGAAATTTACACCTCCCGGCTCATGGGTACATCGTATGAAGAACTTGAGAACCAGTATGGAAAACCCGTGCATCTTCTCGGCCGGGATGACGTAGAGCAGCATCCCGATGATCTGTTGAGCAAAGCAGAGCGTTCACACGTGGTATTTCTCTGTGCCGGTGACCCGATGGTTTCGACTACCCATGCAGACCTGCGGATGCGTGCTGCAGCGAGGGGGATAAAAACTGCAATTATTCATGCAGCCTCCATCTCAAGTGCGGTCTGCGGTCTTTCCGGACTCCAGAACTACCGGTTTGGAAAGTCCTGCTCGGTGCCCTTCCCGCAGAAGAACTGGTTCCCGACAACACCGATTGAGGTTATCGCCCAGAACCTGTCGCTGCGGTTGCACACGCTGGTGTATCTTGATATCCTGGATGAACGCTCTATGACCATCCATGAGGCGATAGACCTTCTCGAAAAGATGGCAGCAGAAAAAAAGATGCATATTCCTCTTTACGTCGGCATTGCCCGGGCAGGATCAGGTGATCCGCTGGTACGGGCTGGAACTGCAGGTACCCTGCGATCTGTTGATTTCGGTCTGCCCCTACACATCCTGATTGTCCCTGCTGAACTGCACGACATGGAGCGCTCGTACCTGGAGATGTTTGCCGGCTTATGAAGATTGCAGATTGCCAGATTCTTTTTACCACAACACTTTCCCTGACGCGGATTGTTGCACCGGAGAGAACACCTCTCAACAAAATCGCTGCCTCTGTCCTGGAAATGGCACGTGCCTACGAAAGCGACGGGATAACATTTTTTGTGTCACGCGATCCCGTCAATGCACTCGCGGGTTTTTACTATGGCCTGGGCTGGTTACATTTCGGCCTGTCATCCGGACTGCTTGCCATCACACATTCACAAGGATGCCCGTTTTCAGGACCGCAGGAGAAACTCCCGCCACAGTTCATGGCAAAACTTGAAGAGAAGACAGATCGCTATGCACGCCTGCTGGATGCTGCCAGGTCCTCAGTCAGGTGTGCTTCGGATCCTGCTACAACCAGTCATGATTTTGCCGGGCGCATTCTCGCTGTTGTTGCGGTTTATGCCCGGCGCGGAGATTACTGCAGGAAATCCGGCGAACCTGAAGATGCCCTTGCCAGTTTCAGTTACGGACACGGCTGGCTCGATGCCGGAGTAACCGCCGGATTCTTCCGCATCGTGGCAGAGCGGGATCTCTTCACGGTCTGATCGTGAGAACTGTCCCCTGCACCAACAGAGTGTTAGTGCTTTGAGACAACTAAAATTGTCAATATCTTTTTATCAAGGAATGCAAACGAATTATCGTTAGAAGCAATTTACTTATGAGGTTTCCCACCCCCGATGGGATCGCGGCGACGCCTCGAAAGGGTCGCCGCTGGGCAGGAAGGTTTATTCAGCGCTTTTTAGTTCATGGATGGATGAGACGAAGCCGTTTGATCCATTAAATGGCCCAATACGCTGAACCGACTGAACCGCTGCGGGGGCGCCCCGTCGGGGGCGGCGGTGTTTATCGTGCAGGGGGTAAGGGGGCATCAGCCCCCATCAATGAAAATTTTGATTTGTCCTGATTACCCTTTATTTTGATGAAAAACAAAAAAATGGGTAATTGGTCGCGGTGCATACAAATTTAGGTATCTTACTCAACTGGTCCAACACGGATGCAAGTCATAAAAAGGTTTATACTATGTCCAATAATTTGTAAAGATACCACGTTCATATTAAAAAAACGTGCTCATTTTGACGGGGGAAATCATATGGAGAAGTCACAGGTAAAATGGCTTTACATTTCCGTCGGGTTCTCTCTTCTCGTTTTAGTCATAATCCTGTTCCTCACCATCAATGAAAATACTGTTCAGTATCTCCAGCAGGCCAATCCGGTCTTCCTTCTTCTCGCATTCTTAACCCATCTTCTTACGATGTGCTTCTGGGCATGGCGCGTCCAGAAGATGTCTGGTTCGCTGGGTTACCGGATCGGTTTTTTCTACTGCCTGAACCTCGTATTTGCCAACCTGCTTGTAGCTGCCATAACTCCATCTCAGGCCGGGGGGGAGCCCGTGAGAATTCACGAACTCTACCGGGCTAAGGTGCCACTCGGGGATGCAACTGCAATTGTGATAATGGAGCGGGTGCTGGACGGTATCGTGCTGGCCGGTCTGGCTGCGTTTGCGATGATCGTCCTTTCCGATCAATGGAAAAGTCTCGGCGCAATCTCAGGAGTCATGGTCTTCATAACCTGGATCTTTGTCGCAGGTTGCCTGTTCCTCTTTTACCTTGCGATAAAGCGGCCGGACATGGTAAAAAAGATCGTAAACCGTGTTGCACGCTTCTTCACCAGTACGTGGGAGAGCACCAGGGTAGAAGCAATTGCCCTGCGGGTTGACACCGAGATTGATAATTTCAATGAAACAGTCATCAAATTTGTAAAAAGTGCAAAAAGTGGATTATTATGGGGATTGTTGTTTACCCTGCTCTATTGGGTATCAGAGATTGTAATCGCTTCCCTTATCCTCCTCGGGCTTGGGCAGCCACCGCTACTCTTAGAGTCTTTTGTGATCCAGCTCATCCTTGCAATCCTGATGATGCTCCCCCTTACACCGGGAAGCTCCGGTATAGCCGAAGTAGGGGCAACATCGATGTACGCCCTTTTTATCCCTGCATCGATTGTCGGCATTTTCGTTGTCATCTGGCGTATTGTCCTCTACTACTTCAACATTGCTCTCGGTATACTCTCCAGTATTATTATCGTTCGCCGCGAAGCAAAATTTAAGGAATAAACTCGTTGTTCCGATGACCTTAACTCTTATCATTTATGGCATCAATCACTGTGCACAGGCATGACGCAAATCAGGTGCGAGGTAAAAGGGGTATTTGTCGCCATCAGCGACGCTGCCACAGTCCCGCTGGTGGTACTTTCTGAGGGGGGAGAAGAACGGCATCTGCCGATTTTTATCGGGCTCTGGGAAGCAGTATCCATCAATAGTGCAATAAACAAGGAAGTTCTGCCCCGGCCATTCACCCATGATCTCTTTTTGGAACTGCTTGCCAGATTTTCCATCACCCTGCGCTTTCTGCAGATAGACAGTATAGAGAACGGTGTTTATTACGCCCAGCTCGTACTCTCTGCCAATCACCACGAGGAGTATATTGACTGTCGCCCCAGTGACGGTATTGCTCTTGCACTCCGGGGAGAAGCCCCCATATTTGTTGATGAAACAGTGCTTCTGTCGGCTGGCCAGAAAATACAGGATCTTCCCGAGATGGTTGACTTGTCGACCTTTTTGCAGAGATAGGATTTTTTGCTATTTTCGCCGCCGCTCAAGTTCCTGCATCACATCGGACAGGTCAATGTCTGATGCACGCAGCGCAACGAGAAGATGGAAGATTAGATCAGATGCTTCTTTTACTGTGCGTTCGTTCACACCGTTTTTTGCGGCAATAATAAACTCTGTTGACTCCTCGCCCACTTTTTCCAGCACCTTATCAATACCCTTGTCATCCGCAAGCAGCCGGCTGGTATAGGATTCCTGCGAGGGATTTTTTACCCGTTCCTGGATAACAGACCAGATCTCGGCAATAATTGCAGGATCAACGGCATCTTTCATGCATCCTCCTTTACGAGAAGAACTTCTCCGATATCAAAACCAAAGAACCTCCGGCAGAGGATGCGCGCTTTTTCGATATTGCATCCTGACTTTCCAATCGCGATGCCAAGGTCACTTCTCAACCTCACAAATACATTCACCGGCCCGTTTTCTGCACTCCGCTCGGTACCCACCACTTCTGCCGGTTTGAAGATGTTTGTGATAAATTCCTCCGGGGTTTCCGCATACTCCACCATCTCGATCCGCTTGCCGAGCACATTCTGGAGACGTTTGATATTATCCCCTTTTTTGCCTATCGCAAGCCCCATATCTCCCTGGCGGATCACATAGATCACCCGGTCAAACCGGTCATCGATCACGCAGTCGAATGCTGTGGATTTTGTGAGAATTCGTAATTCCTCAATGTACCTTCGCTCTTTAAAGCCAATATTGCGTTCCATATCAAAATCAGTCCTATTGTATCCGCAATTTTTAATATTCGAAATTTTTCAGATACTGTTGATAGTATATCCGGCTAAACCGGATGCTGCATTGTGGATTAAAGAATATTCACACACTGCTAATGTAAAAAAGTTGTGAAGAGATCCTGGCTAAAATCAGCGGATTGAATACGTGATGGACACCTGTGCGGTTACGGTTACATCGCCGGGCTGAATGGGAGTTGGTGCCACAGACTTCGTCATGGCGTTGCCAGCCTGGTAGTTTTCAAAGAGAACCGGCGCGTAACCCCCGCTGATGTCTGCGCTCTTCACATCAACAATAGTAACGCCAAGGGCACTGGCAACAGTATCTGCATCTGCCCGCGCAAGCATGACTGCTTTTTTCAATGCTTCTGTACGGAGTACCTGTGCCTGTCCATCGGAGAGCATGAACTGGATGGAGCTTGCCTGGTTTATTCCGTTTGCAACCGCGATGTCAATGACTTCGCCGGTCCTGTTGACGTCATGGAGCGTGACGGTAAGTGTGTTGGTTACCCGGTAGGTACGGATTTTCTGATCAAAAGGAGTCTTTGAGTAATCATCATAGACTGGGTAAATATTGTACCCGGTGGTCTTGAGTGCATCCTTTGGCAGACCCGCGGCAACGAGCGCATCGATCACTTTTGTCATCTGCACCGCATTTGCCTGCTGTGCGATTTTTACATCAGCATTCTCAGTTTCAACAGAAAACGTGACCTGTGCCCTGTCAGGAGTACCGATAATATTCCCGCTGCCATACGCATGAATTACATTTTCGTCACATGTCACCTGAGTGGCAGCTGCGACGCTGCCAATGCTTGTCATCGCAAGAATCACGAGGACCAGCGTGAGTAAAGATATCTTCTGCATCATAATTATCGCATGATCTTACCGGGAAAAGGATTAAACTTTGCTCAAACTTGCGAAAAGAGTTGCAGTTATTGATGGAAACCTGTTCCCCAAACTACAATATAATTTGAGCACGTATAGTACCCCGATTCAGCATGGGAGCAACAATCGTAGAGAAGATATTTTCCAAAAAGTGTGGCGGGGATATACGGGCAGGCGAAGTGGTAATGGCTCCTGTTGACGGGGCGATGATCCATGATATTACCGGCCCCCTTGCGATCCAGAAGTTCTACGAGATGGGTGGATCAAAGGTGTTTGACCCAAAGCGCGTCATCATGCTCTTTGACCACCAGATTCCGGCAGACTCCATTCCGGCAGCCGAGAACCATGTATACATGCGCAAATTTGCCGCCGAACAGCAAATCCACAATTATGACATCAATGAAGGTGTCTGTCACCAGGTGGTGATGGAAAAGGGAAGAGCAGCCCCGGGCGAGATTATTGTCGGGGCGGATTCCCACACCTGCATGTATGGTGCTGCAGGAGCGTTTGCTACCGGCATCGGTTCAACCGACATGGGTTTTGTCCTGAAGTTTGGCGCTTTATACTTCAAGGTACCGGAGACCATCAGGGCAGATGTTTCAGGGAAGTTTCCCAAACGTGTCGGTGCAAAAGACCTGATCCTTTCAATTGCGGCAGACGTCGGTGCCGATGGGGCAACCTATCAGGCTATCGAATTTGCAGGAAAGACAATCTCAAAACTCGATATGGCAGGGCGGATGACCTGCTGCAATATGGCCATTGAGATGGGTGCAAAAGCAGGCATTGTCGCACCGGATAAGATTACCTGGGAATACATGAAGGGGCGGCGTACGATGAAATCGTTCCCGCTGGAGAGCGATGACGATGCCAGCTACATAACAAAACGTTCCTACACCGTCACGGATATGGAACCCCAGGTAGCCGTGCCGCACAATGTGGATACCGGTGTGCCGGTGAGCAGGGTTGCCGGTACGCACATTGACCAGGTATTCATCGGTTCGTGCACGAACGGGCGGTTTGAGGACCTGGAGGAAGCTGCAGAGGTGCTGGGCAGGAAGAAATTCAACCCCAAAGTACGGGTCATCATCATTCCGGCATCACGGGATGAATACTTAAAGACCTTACAAGCCGGACTTATCGGGAAGTTTGTAAAAGCCGGAGCACTGGTGGAAGCACCGTGCTGCGGACCCTGTATGGGCGGGGCATTCGGGCTGCTTGCGCCGGGCGAGGTGTCGCTGTCGACTTCGAACCGGAATTTCAAGGGACGGCAGGGGAGCACGGAAGGTAAGGTGTACCTCTGCTCCCCGGCAACTGCGGCGGCAAGTGCGGTCACCGGTGTAATCACCGATCCGCGGGAGGTCTGAACATGCGGGTCTGGAAGTTCGGAGACGATATCGATACGGATGCAATTATTCCGGGCAGGTTCTTAACCATCTATGATCCAAAGGAACTCGCAAAGCATGCCTTTGAAGGAACCCGGGATGATTTTTCAAAGAAGGCAAAAGAAGGGGATATCGTTGTGGCAGGGCGTAACTTCGGGTGCGGCTCATCCCGCGAACATGCCCCGCTTGCACTTATCGGCGCCGGTGTGAAGGTTATAGTGGCGCAGTCGTTTGCACGGATTTTCTTCCGGAATGCGATCAATGTGGGTGTGCTTCCTGTCGTATGCCATAAAACTGATCAGATTGCTGATGGTGCAAAGATCACCCTCAACATAAAAAAGGGCTTCATCGAAGCGGACGGCAAAAAGTTCAGGATCGAACCTGTGCCGGAGTTCATGCAGGGTATCATTGATGTTGGCGGACTTGTAGAGTATGCAAGGTCATTGAAGGAGGTTCCGTTATGTACAAAATCGCGTCGATAGGCGGAGATGGCATTGGCCCTGAAATTGTCACCGAAGGAAAAAAAGTACTGGATGCCGCTGGTGAACGGTTCGGCTTTGATATTGAGTGGACTGACTTTGATATCGGCGCTGAACGGTACCTTGCCACCGGCAATCTGCTGACCGAAGACGAGCTTTTAGAACTCTCCAAATTCAAGGCAGTCTATTTCGGTGCAATTGGTGACGAGCGGGTAAAGCCGGGTATCCTTGAAAAAGGCATCCTGTTAGCACTCCGCTTCCATTTCGACATGTATGTCAACCTCCGGCCCATCAGGCTCTTAAGCGGCGTCGAAACCCCGCTGGCCGGCAAAACTCCTGCGGATATCGACTTTGTCGTGGTCCGGGAGAACACCGAGGACTTCTACGTGGGAATCGGGTCACGGTTCAGGAAGCACGAGAAGAAAAAACTGAACGTTATCCGCGCTATGTACAGCGTGAAGTTCGGCCTTGATGTAGAGAGCGATGCCGAGGAGATAGCCTACCAGATTGGGGTTGTCACCCGCGAGGGTTCACGCCGGGTCCAGACCTATGCCTTTGAACTTGCACGAGAGAGGAAGAAGAAACTCACTTCGGTTGACAAGGCGAACGTGCTCTCGGACGTATACGGGCTATGGCGTGACGTCTTTACTGAAACAGCCCTGAACTATCCCGATGTCAGGACCGAGTTCAACTTCGTCGATGCCGTCACCATGTGGTTTGTCAAGAACCCCGAGTGGTTCGATGTCGTGGTCACGCCCAACATGTTCGGTGACATCATCACCGATCTCGGTGCCATGATCCAGGGCGGGCTCGGGCTTGCACCCGGCGGCAACATCAACCCGAAGGGCACATCTATGTTCGAGCCGATCCACGGTTCGGCCCCGAAGTATAAGGGTATGGGTGTTGCAAACCCGGTTGCCACCATCTGGGCGGGATCGTTATTGCTCGATCATCTTGGCGAACACAAGGCGGCTGCCGCAGTCGTTACTGCCATTGAACAGAGCATCAGGAACGGCGTAGTCACAAAGGATATGGGGGGTTCGGCAGGGACAGCGAAGGTGGGGTCGTATATTGCGGAGAGTGTTAAGAAGGGGAAATAGATTTTTTTACTATTCCCATTTTTCCTGAATACAATCTCCGTGGAAGAACGGTAGATTTTCCCTCTGTTTTAAGGTTCACTCATTCTCCTTTTCAAGGCAAGTATGTGAGATATGTGTTGTGATTTTTATTCTGTTAGGAATACGGCCCGATATCGTGGATCCCTGGCAGGGTTGGATAAATTCGGAGACGATAATGCCCGGAGGGTACCGGTCCGGATAATAAGGATTGAACCGGCACGATAAAAAAACACAGTTTTTTGGGGATACTGTGTCGAGGGGGTGTCACCCACTCAGCCTAAGGGGAGACCCCCTTAACACAGGTCCGGCCATATCCTGAAGAATCAGCCCTGTTAGCTATTTGAGATTTCCCGGCAGTTATCCGGATTATTCATCCTCGTTTTCCTCCGGTTCCCGGGAAAAAAGGGACCGGAAATAATCAAGAGGTCCTTTTGCACGAGCGGATGATACATGAGTCAGCCTTCCCGTGCGGCTTTTGAAGCCCCCGAAATCCCTGATGAGATATTCTGCCTCGGCAAGACCTTCCTCCACCTGTGTCTTCTCGGTTACATCCACCATTGAACCAGCAATTGCGATCGTCTTTTTATTCTTCACGACCGGGATCTCATTCACCTCAAACCGGATGATATGCCCGTCACCTGTTTTCATCTCAAGCCGGTAGGGGGGTTCGCGCCTTCCGCTCGTGATCGCCCTGATCGTCCGCTCAAGACCCGCGGCATTCATCGGGTTATCGGTAAGGAAATCAGTCCACATACGTTTTCCCGCGTGCGGACTGCATCCCAGCAGTGAGCGGATACGCGGGCTGACATACATCATCACATGATCAGGAGTATGTGAGTAATACATCGGTTTCCCGCTCTCTATCACGAGCATCAGTTCCTCGTCTTTCTTTTTTATTGCCTTCTGCTCATGTTTTACAGGAGTAATATCACGACCGGTTGCAACAATGGCAAGAACCGTATTGCCCTTCTCAACAATGGACTTTGCAGACCAGCTGATGCAACGCATACCTTTGGGGGCCTGTATCCACTGCTCAACAGTACAGGAAAACGGCGGGCGGAAAAGCCTGGTCATCTGGGTAGCAATTACATCGGAATACCGCTCAGCTGATACCGGCATGAAAACGCTGCCGACCAGATCCTCCCGTGATTTTCCGACAATATCACAGTATGCAGAATTTACAAAAAGAAGACGACCCTCCAGGTTGAACTTAACGATAAGATCCTGCTGCGACTCGACAAGGTCCTGGTAAAAATTCTCTGTGTCTGCCGTGATTACCGCCCCCTTCATGGGTTGCTTTTAAAAAGCCGTCCCCATGGGTAAAAAAGGAGCCTCCGTCTTTACGTAAAGATCATCTGTTAAAGGACTATTAATGTTGCACGATATGTTCAGATTCTTACATAAAAAAGGATTATACTGTTGCAGATATCTGCATCTGATCCTGCGAGAATCTTTTCATCTTTGACAACTGCACTGACTGGTCCGGTATCTTCATGATGAAGGCATACTTCTCTTTTCCGTACATGATGGAACGGAGTGCTCCGAGGGATACCGTGAAACTCCCCTCAGTGAAGAGATTAATATTCAGGGCTTTACCGGATACCGATACCTGGGCAAGACCGCAGGTGGGTCCCAGATAGTAGTTCCAGTTATGCGCCAGCTCTTCGATCTGGACAAATACCCGTCCGGTGATAGCACCCGCAAGTCCGGCAACACGGATCGCATACCGTGAGCCTTGAATATGTACCTCGATCACTTCGTGGAGGATTCCATCACTGTCAAATGCCCTGCATCCGTTCCTTTGGATATATCCCGCCTTTTCCATCATACACGACCACCATTTTGTCGTAATAAGGCGTTCGTAAGAATGAGTATATAACCCATCAGTCTGCGCGGGGTGAAAGTGATGGCAGGAGGCAGAGAGCCGGATATCGTTATCCGGAAATGACCGGATGAGCCATGGCGTTATTTTTTCCTGTCTATGCATGCATTCAGCACATTCTCTACAAATGACAGGGTGCCCGTGATGCCGGCAACAGGATGCGGGGAAAGCTGCACCATTCCCCTTATGGGGGGAGTGAGCCCGACAAACGCCCGGTTCGTAGCAACGGACCGTTCAAATGATGACCCTATAACAAGATTGGGATCATGCTGCCGGATGAGTTCCCTGACGGAAGAAAGACCCTGCACAAGTCCTGCCGGGAAAGGAGAGGGGCCGGGCTCGTTGCGGGTACCGACATACAGGATTTCTGCATCGAGGTAATGCTTCAATGTTCGCGCTGCAAATGTTGCATACGAAAAACCACCAAATAGTACCGCATGCGGGGGATCAAACCTGCGGAGAAACTTATCGCATGCCTTGATAATCCTTTCATCCTCACGTCGCATTTCCGTTTCGACAGGCCCGGGATCGGCATCCGGACAGACCGAGGCAACTCTTCTGAATGTTTTACTGATCTCTTCAAACCCAAGCGTTCCTCCGAGAAACTCACCGACACCACTGGAAAAATCCCCGTTTGTTCCCACAGTATATGCAGCGGCATGCCCCACATTCGCGAGCTTGTCCACGCAAAAAACAGTGCCAACGGGTACTGATGCATTACCCAGCAACCGCACAATTTCCCTGACATTGCCACACGAGAACGGATCGAAGAGACATGCACCATCAATATTTATTCCTCCTCTTGCCGGATCAACGGCTGGTGCAAGGACGGAGAGCGCCTTTTTATACCCTGTCTCCACATCACCGGAAAAGCCCGGACTGTCAACAAGGATCACATCATGGTCGTTGAGCATTGACCGGATATCCTCACCGAGTATCGCGGGAACGCAGGTTGTAACCACCGCGATCTTTTTCCCACACAGGGAAAGGCCGTCAATAACTTCGCGGAGTCGCAGCTCTGACCCGAAAATCACCTCATTTTCCAGGATAAATGTGCCATGGAGGGGCGCATGAAGGAGCGTAGTGGGGTAATAGTAGCAACCGCTTGATCCATGGATCACGACCGCGATACCCTCAAAACCGGCAAGACACGCAGCAGCTCCGGTCATCGCACATGGCCAGAGGGGATTTTCACACTCAGGCATGGATTGCACGCCTCCACCGGTGGAGCATGCGCCGGATTCCGGTTGTACCCACGGGAGATGATAGCGGGAGGGGGACCACACAATCATCACCATCTATGGTGACTGCGATCCTGCCGGCAACTTCGCAGGCGACACGGAGTGCATCAGGATCAATACCCTGATGATCAAATGTTATTGAAGTGCCGGATATATCCCGGAATTCGCAAAGAATTTCTTCCTGCAGGACTTTTTCCTCATGAACAGCTCGTTCGCAGTTCACGCCAAAAACCCCGGCAACTGCCTCAAGAAAGCTGATCGTTCCAGAAAGCCCCCCTGGAAAGGAGGAAATAAACGGTGTATCAAATCGTTGTTGCAACCGTTCGCCAACGGGACAGAGGTCATCGTCGCGAAGAATGTTGAGCCGGGCGGTCCCGAGCCGGGATACGTCAGCAAGGGAGCAATCACGCAGGAACCGCAGATTTACCGGTATCCCCAGTGCTGCCAGTAACCGGGTAACCTCTGCATAGTTCTCATCCACTTCATACTCGAGATTTTTCTCACCGATAATATTTACACACTGATTTTTTTTGCAGGGTTCTGCGGTATCAGCAATGGCATTGAGTGCATTATTCACACCATTCTGAAATGTGCCCCCGAGGAATCCTGCGGTAGGAACAGGTATCACAGGTACTTTGGAGTGCCTGCCACAGACTGCCGCGACATCATCACCAATGGTATCAACAATGCAGGTCGAAAGCACAAAAATTCCAGCGACATGCCGCTCTGCAACCGCTTCAAGGGTCCGTTCGAGCGCCCCCTCACCACCAAAAATAATATCGCATTCAGAGAGTCCTGTCGAGATCAAATCCGGGATGGTGATCCGATCGTTGTCAAGTCCGGTAGCATGCAGAAGCGAGAAGTTATGATGGGTGCACCCTTTTGGCCCATGTACGATAGTAACAACATCCTTAACCTGAGTAGTCACCGAGAGTGCCCCGGTGAGAGTGCACCCCCCGAATCTAGATAAATTCAAGGGCAAGGGATTCGAGATCATCGATTTCAAGAGGGTTGGGGATAGTGAACCTGGTATTTTCCATAATACGCGCTGCAAGGGACCGGTACTGTGCTGCCTGGGCAGAGTCCGGCTCGTACTCAAGAACCGTCTTCCTGTTGAGCTCTGCAAGCTGCACAATACGGTCCCGGGGGATATACTGCACGAGTGTACTGTTCACCCGCCGGGCAAACTCCCCGACAAGTTCTTCTTCGCGGGGCTGGTTCTTTGCATTACAGATTACACCGGCAAGCCGGCAGGTGCTCTTTGTCCGCAATGACAGGCGCTTTATCGCTTTACAGATATTATTCGCAGCATACAAAGACATCAGCTCCCCGGAGGTGACAAGGTAAATGTCCTGTGCATACCCTTCCCGCATGGGCATGGCAAACCCGCCACACACCACATCCCCAAGGACATCGTAGACTATCACATCCCCCCTGAGTGCGCCGAATTTCTCGAGCAGCTGGAACGTGGCGATGATCCCTCTCCCGGCACACCCGACACCCGGTTCCGGTCCCCCTGCCTCTACACACCGTACCCCGTTAAATCCTGTATATACAATATCTGAAAGCGAGAGTTCCGCCTCGCCCCGCACCCGGACGAGGTCCATCACGGTCGGGATAAAAGTCCCATGCATCAGCATCCGGGTGCTGTCCCGTTTGGGATCGCATCCAATCTGCATGATATCCAGGCCCTGGAGGGAAAGTGCGGCGGACAGGTTGGCAGAAGTGGTTGATTTTCCTATGCCTCCCTTCCCGTACAGGGCGATCTGTTTCATCACCGTACAATGGGCCGGCAATTTATATTAGATCTCCTGATGTTAAGAAAAGTAAAGTTGCGTTGCATCTTTCCTTGTCTTTCCCACCAGGAAACCGGAATATTCAGTCAGGTCCCCGGAAAATGGCGATAAAGAGCATCACAACCGGGATCACTTCCAGTCGCCCGAGCCACATCACCCCGATAAAGATCCACTTTGAGATCACCGGCATATCCGGAGACACGTACCCGGTACTGGCACCGCAGGTAGAGAATGCTGACACAACTTCAAAGACGATGTCGGTGATGGAGTACGTTGTAAGATGGAACTGCAATACCGCAAGTGTAGCAATAAAGACGGTGACTACCGAGAGGATGATGATGAGCATGTTCTTTGCAGCCTCAAGTTCTGCGGTTGCCCGGGGGATTATCCTCCCTTCGATCCTGAAGGGCTGGAGGACTTTCCCGCTGACAAAGAGCCTGCGGAACCACCAGATCAGTGCACGGAAGGCAAGTGCTACACGGTTTAGTTTGATACCACCGGCTGTACTGCCGGAGGCTCCACCAATGAAGGTAAGCAGGGTTAAGAACAGCAGGGTAACACTCGCCCATGATCGCAGGTTTGCGTTCTGGAAACCGGTGGTTGTGAGGGTCGACACGCTCATAAAGAGACCCTGGTTCAGTGCCGGGAGGATTTCCAGGTTCCCAAAAAAAACCAGGTCATAGGTCAGTACTGCAACCCCGATTCCGGTAAAGAGAAAAAACAGTTTCACCTGCTCATCCCCAAAAAGGCTCCATCGCCGGTTTTCAACAAGGTGATAATAGAGTTTGAACGGCAGGGCACCGGCGATCATAATGGGAATCAGGAGCAGTTGTAGCAGATTATTATTGTAATACAGGATCCCCCCTTCGTGCAGGGTAAAACCGCCGCTGGATATTGCCGAGAGAGCAAGATTGACCGATTCCCATAACGAGAGCCCCGTAAACAGGATAAGACTGATGGCAAAAAATGTGAGCACCCCGTAAATCTTCCAGAGCGCCCGCCCGGTCGCAATCACGCTGGGCATCAGCGGTTCATCCCGTCCCTCGGTGCGGAAGATCTTTGAGCTGAAAAGACCGGTACTGCTCGCAAGTGCAATCAAAAATGCAATGATGCCGATGCCGCCGATCCACTGCATATAGGATCGCCAGAAAAGGAGAGCATGGGGAGCGGTGTCAAGCGAACGGATCATGGAAAACGCTGTGCCCGTCCATCCTGCCATCCCTTCAAAGAAAGCGTCGGTAAATCCCATGTGCAGCCCAAGCATGAACGGGATACCGCTCACCATTGCACAGGTAAGCCAGAAAAGCGCCACCGAACACATGGCCGTAGAAAGCCTTACTCCCCGATTAGTCCGGGGAAGCGTTCGTAACAGCATACCAAGGATAAAGAACGTGGCAGGGACGGCTGATGTGGGCAGGAGCATGTTCCACTCGGAAAAGAGTACAGCAACGATTATGGGAACGGCGGTTAATGGCGCTATAAAGGTGAAAATATCCCCGAGATCTGCAATAATCGTGGAGAGATGCTTAAGCCGGTGCATCACTATTGGGTTACCGCTCGTTCTCTATTAGTGTTTGCCTGCGCAAAGAAAAAGATTTTTTTGGCTTTTTTAATTATTTGATAATAAAATGCAATTAAAATCCCGGAATGACATCATGGAAACCATACCAGCTCATTTTCCTTTCCGGTAAAAGCGCAGGGAGTCGATCCATGAAAAAACACCAGCATTCCGTGACCGGTTTTCCGGGAACACGCCCTCGCCAACGGATTTTACTTCATCAACGGAATAAAAGGCATTCGGGTGGAACTCTTTAATGATCCCCACGACATGGGGGAGATCCTGCCTTTTGATGATGGTAAAGACCATCTTCACTTTGCCGGTCGCACCTTCGCCATCGATACTTGTCACACCATAATCATGTGACCGGAGATATTGCATAAGTTCCCCGGGGTCCTTTTTGGTGATGATCCGGACACTGGTAAGTCCGAGGGATATTTTTTCCTCAATGATCATCCCGATGTATGTACCTGAAGCAAACCCGGCCCCATAGGCAATATACGCCACGATATTTGTCAGGTTGTTCATGACCTGACCAATTGCAAGGAGCCAGATGATAACTTCAAAAAAACCGATTATGGGAGCGAGATATTTGATCCCTTTGGAAATGAAGATTACCCGGATAGTACCAAGGCTCACATCGCAGATGCGGGCGAAGAATATCATGATTGGCAGAACCACGTATGTTAATATTTCGGGAGAGATGACCGGTTCAACCATTATTCTTTATTTTTTTCGATCACGACAGTTAATAGTTTGTGGTGTTTTTTAAGAGCACCTGGTGGAGAGTGCCGGACAAAACCGGGGAACCGGATTGAGGACAAAGTTCAGGATTGAAACACGATGAATTCCCATTTTTTTTAGGGTCACCAGCGGATAAAAATAAAGGATACCCGAGATCACGTTGCGTTCACTTTGAACGGGTGATTCCAGGTCGCGGACTGCCCATCTGCAATATTGAAAACCGTAACATTCCATTCACCGCTCGGCCCGGAACGAATTTCCAGATTACATAAAATTTTTGTAGCGGCATTTGACGTTACCTGGCATATTTTCAGATCAGACCCTTTTGATACCTCGACCTTTGCCGGATCCGTGAAGTACTGCCCAGTGATAATCAGTGGTACGGTCTCATTATATATTCCCGTAACAGGGGTGATGCTGGTAATGAGAGGAGCATATTCGCCGACCGTAAATGCACCCACCAGGGTACCAGACTGTCCATCGGGATTAGTCACCTTCACGTTATAACCTCCTTTTTCTGCACCGGTAAGCTTGAATATACCGTTAATATTTGTTGAAGAAGTGACAGTAACACCGGTTGCCTGGATCGGCGGATCTCCTGCTCGCATTAATTTTACCGTTGCACCGCTCTGGAAGTAATTTCCGGTAACGGTAACGCTGACTGTTGCATCGGTTGCTCCGCGCTTCGGAGAAATACCGGTGATGGCGGGTGAATTGCCTGACGAGGTTATCGTCACTGTAGTCGCGGGAGTCGGAGTAACGACAGCAATAGCAGTGAGATTTACCTGTGATATCTTTACGGGATACACTTTTTCAACAAGCGTTCTTGCTTCCTTGTCAGTCTTGTTGTTGACAAAATGTCCCCAGGATCCATCAGCATTTTTGTAGATCATCTGTCGCGTGTATTGATCAGTCGACCGGTCATACTTTATTATGACAAAAAGGTTCTGAGCGGATGATGGTGATGTTGGGGCAATAATATCCCCGGCAGCATACTTTACAGCAGGCGCTGTTGTTGGTACCGTGGTTGTAGTACTATCTGTGGACTGATCCGAACACCCGGCAATAAGCACCCCGGAGATCAGGAGGAGGCTGATAAGAATTCCATACCAGAAACGTTCAATCATAATTGTATCCTTCGATGCAGGTGCGTATAATATTTTTTATTGGTAAAAAATTTTTAACCGGAACTTTAATCCGGAACTGAGCATATCCTGACCGTTTACCATGACTGATTAAAACCTGTTCAGAAATGAATTTGCGACACGATCTTTCCTCTGCTGGCAGAATTCATAGTGACGGAACAGACATTTAAGGAAAACTTACACATAATCATAGTACGGGTATCCTGATAGTCGTAAAATTCCGTGAAAGATACAGGTGGATGCTCATCAATGTACAGACTGCGAGACCTGCACTAATCCAGACAGACGGGATAGCGTTATGTACATATACCGGGTTGATCCGGTCTGCCAGGGTAAAAACACTGCATCCCCCCACAACAAAGGATGTTGCATACACGTCTCGAACGGCAAAGAAAAATAGTCCCGAAACAATGCCAATACAAACAGATGGGAACAGGGCATCCTGCGTCAGAAAAGCGGGAAAATATGCAAACGTTGTCAAGCCAAACAGCATCGCGGTCATAACGATCCCGGCCGATAAAGAAATTATTGCTCCCCCACTGCGGACAAACGCCTGAACATGAGTCCCTAGGAGAACCCAGCAGATCATGACCGATGCGATCGTGCCGGGTAACAGGAGAAGGAATGCATTGACAAACGCGAACCGGTCCGTTCCGAACGGATTGAAAAGAATAACCAATCCATAACCGATAGTGCAGGTCAGGACACATGCAAGGAGGGTGCGCCGTAATGACCGGAAACCTATCTGGAACATGTTGACTGCCCCTGAGATAAAGGTTTTTCGTATGCATAACAGCGGTATAACCATACCGGTAATGATGCATGCTATGAGGGTGTACAGGAAAATTCCCGTGGGGTCAACACGCATAAAAAGATTCACCCTTCCTTCAAGCAGGAACGTCTCAAGCATCCATGCCGTATAGACTAAAACGGGAATCACCAGCAACCGGATCGTTGCAGTGCGCAATGCAGGAGATGGTAACCCGGTCACTCATGACACCTTTTTTAAAATTATGTTGTTTGCCTGTATTAACCAGTGGATACCCGGTATGGTACACCTTGAAATACAGGGAGTCTTTGTTGTATTCACCGTTCATCACGCTCTATTGATGGTCAAGAGTATCAGGTTATGTCCTCGTTACAAAAAACTCCTGGACAGCCCGTATCCGGTCTGCCGGATTAATCCCGTGCTGAACCATTTTGTCATCAAAGCAGGGGAGGGATCGCTCAAAGAACGTGCCAAGCGCGATCCGTGCATCGCTGTTATAGTCCCATTCCCGTGCTTTTATACATGCAGATTCGAAATTTGTCCGATCATAATCGGGTAATTCGTAGACCCGGGGGGTATAATAATCTGCAATGGGAAAGAACGTGGCACAGATCTGGAGTACATCGATAAACGCAAATCCTTTGTGTGCTATGCCCTCTGAGACCAGCTTCTTTAAGAGGTCCATCTTCTTGGTATACCCCCGTGCGACATACGTAGCCCCGCTTGCAAGCATCAACGCGATGGGGTTGAACGGATATTCTGCAGTACCTCCGGGAGTGGATTTTCCTTTGAAGCCGAGCGGTGACGTGGGGGTATATTGCCCCGTTGTAAGTCCGTACACCCGGTTGTTATGAATGAGCACCGTGATGTCAATATTGCGTTTGGCAGCAAAGATCAGGTGGTCTAACCCTTCGGCATACGAGTCCCCGTCCCCTGAACAGCAGATTACCGTGAGTTTTGGGTTGGCAAGCTTTATGCCGGTTGCAACCGGGATCGTCCTTCCATGAAGCGAGTAAAAACTGTTGATATTAAGATAATCAGCGATCTTTGCATGACAACCAATGCCGGACACTAAAACGACATCATCAAGGGACTTTCCTTCCTGCTCCATCTCCACAAGTACATTTTTCAGGGTATGCTGGATGGAAAAATTTCCACACCCCGGGCACCAGGTATTCTGCGTACCGGTTATGAGCTGGCGTCCTGTCATAGGATCATCTCCGTTATCTTTTCAATCAGGTCATCAGGAGAAAAAGGACGCCCGTCATACCGCAGGATCTTTTTGTCTGGCACAATCCCGTGCCGCTCTGCAACCGCAGCAAGTTGTCCGGTTGCATTCTCCTCTACTGCAATCAGCCTCATAACACCCCTGACCGCATGCTGGAGGTGACCCACAGGGAAGGGGGAGAGTACTATTGGCTGGATCACGCGCAGTCCGAGAATTGATGCGACTTCATTGCATACGCCCTTTGTGGATCCCCAGCAGAGCAGTGCGGTGGACGCATCAGTTGTACCTGATACGTTGACACCGGGATACCCCTGCATCTCCTCTGTTAGCCCTTCTCCCTTACGCAGGCGTTTTTTTGTCATCTGGACCACGCTTGCTGCGTCTTCGATAGCGATACCCCCCTCGTCATGCGCATAGCTGTTCACCTTGATCACCGCATCTTTCATGCCGGGAAACGCGAGCGGCGAGATGCCGGAGGGAGTATCAGCATAACGGAGATAGGGAGCAGTCCCCGACCATCCGGGAGAGTCTGCCCTTTGGACGCCGGGAATTGCGGCAGGGTCAACACTATATGTCCCCTCAGAAAGTGTTTTGTCGGCAAGGATGAATGCAGGGACCTGGAATTTCCAGGCTACATTCATTGCGACTTCTGACCAGAACAGGGATTCCTGCGCATCCCCGGGGGCAACAATCAGTCGCGGGTATTCTCCCTGCCCGGCATGGAGAATGAACTGGAGATCCGATTGTCCGGTATAGGTAGGAAGGCCGGTCGAAGGCCCGGTCCGCTGGGAGACAACAAGCACGAGGGGGAGTTCTGCCATCCCTGCAAGGGAAAGTCCTTCAGTCATCAGGCTGAACCCACCCCCGGACGTGCCAACTGCCGACCGTTTACCTGCATAGGCAAACCCGAGAGCCATCAGGATTACGGCAATCTCATTCTCAGGATGCACAACCGTTATACCGAACTTCTCCTGTTGTTCGGCAAGGAAATGGAGAAGGCTTGATGAGGGCGTCATAGGATAAGAAACATAGGCATCAAGCCCTCCTTTTACCAACCCCAGCCCGATCGCTTCATTCCCGGTAAGGAGGGCACGGGGCGGTTTTTCCCCTTTGCTGACAGGGTGTACCTTCTCTACCTGATCATATGCCCTCTTTGCCACCTTCAGGTTAAGGTCAACTGCTTTGGGAATATGGGCGTGAAACACGGCTGTAACAATATCCCATTCAATACCTGCTGCTTTTGCAAAAGCCCCGATAATTGCCGAGTTCCCCATGATCTCAGGAGCGTGTTCGGCAGAAAGAATCGCATTCACCGCAATACCCTGACCAGCGGATTTCACCAGGTCTGCATTGGATATCATCACCGTTTCATGGGTACAACTGTCCTGGTGCCGCTCCACCGTTTCCTTGTTGAGTGCCAGCACAAAATCCACGTGATTCCAACAGGTTCCGATGCTCTTTTCTGAACCCCGTATGATTGCAAAGTTATGCCCGCCCCGGATCAGGGAGGGGTAATCAAAATAGAGGTATATGCTATACCCGATATGATTGAGCAGGTGGGCAACCAGTGCACCTGCACTGTTGATCCCGTCACCTGCTTTCCCTCCGATAAGCACAGATACGTCTTTCATACTGGTTTCCCGTATGTTCTGATACTTTTTTTTGAGGTGTAAATAGGTTGGCATACTCTCCACCCTCTCACCGCAAAAACAAAAAAAAGCCGGCACTATCACACTTCGTCTCACGTATGAGCATACGGAACGGCAATGCCTGTCGTTACAGTACACTTCTCAATCGGGATTGGAGAGCTGGCTGTCGAATATCTTTTTGTACGATAAAGGACTGGTAGCAAAGGAGCGGGACGAGTGTGTCAGGAGCGCTCATGAGGGGTAATGACTTGCGCGCGATCAACCCGCAGGTTGTACAGGTGAATACCCCGGGTTGGCATGCCCGCCGGAATGCTGCAGGTACCCCAGGTACCATTGGCGGGAGGAGTGTGCCTGGATGTTTATCACGATGACCAGAATACCCTGATGGAAAGTGAGGGGAAACTGCAGAAAAAGGCAATGAGAAAAATCACTAAAAAACGTGACAGCCACGGGGGTTTACGCATGGATGACCGGCAAAATTTTAGTTCACTTGTTTCTCATCAACTCTTCAAGAAGGTTTTTCAGGTCAGAAATTTTGTAGGGTTTGGTGAGTCTCCCGCTAAAACCGTACTGTGAAAAATTCTCTACAACGGGATCGTTACAATACCCACTGGATATTATCGCTTTTATAGCAGGATCAAATTTCCTGAGATGTTCGATCGTTTCTTTTCCACCCATTCCTGTCGGAACGGAGAGATCAAGGATGACGATATCAAAAGGTGCCCCGGAGGTCTTTTCTTTTTTATAGAGATCAATTGCTGCCAGACCGTCCCTTGCAAACACAACATCATATTTGAGAAATTTCAGTACTTCCTGCGTCACATCAAGGATGATCTGCTCATCATCCATCAGGAGTATTTTTCCTTTGCCGGCCATAAAAAAACCCGTGTCAGTAATTAGTGATTCGTGCGTCTTGTACTAAATACTATATCCCGTGATTGGCAAAGTACTCCCCTGATGCCGTATTTACCCGGCAATATTCATTATTACCAGACGAGAGCCTTTGTATTCTGCCAGATGATCAATAGTGCCGGGTGTTTTCGTTGCCTTCGTCTGATGGTATCTCCAGCATCAGACCATTCTCATGCATCAGCCGGTAGATCTGCTGACAAGGTAACTGGTCAACCTCATTTCTTCATTGCACGCAGACGGGCAGCTTCAGCAGTATCCTCTACCCTGAGAAGAAATGTGCCATGGCAGGGTTTTGTATACGGGAAAATAATAAAGTCCCGGTCAAGCCCTATCGCAATGGGTGGCACTCCAATGGTGTGGATATCAAAAATCTTGAAACCCGGCTGGACATCGATATACTCAGTAAAATGCTGCCGGATATAATCCCTGCATTCTTTGAATGATCCATTCCGCATAAGGATTTCGTAATTCATCGATTCTACACAACCCATGGGGTCACCTCATCAATTGCTTTTTTAAGGGGCAGGGGGTTATGCACGGCTTTTGCTGCAATTATTGTGCAGGGGAAGTCAATATTTTTTACCAGATCTTCGTAATGTTCTCCGTACACAAGAGTATAGATCTTTGCTTTCGAGATCGCACCCATTGTCGCTGCATAGCTGATGCCGGCATCGTTGTGGATAAAAACAAAGCAGCGGTCAAAGTCCCGTTTCTTTTCGGTGATCATCGTCACCGCACGATCGAGATCCATGACTTCTCCAAGGTAGTGCCGGTCAGGATCCGCGATAACGAGAAGCGTGTTTGCTGCCTTGTTACCGGCAACAACCGGTGCAAAGCCGGATTTTTTGAGCCGGTTGATGAGGTACAATGCGATACTTGTCTGCACCGGCACCTGGGGGCAGCCGAGCACGAGAAGCGCCGATCCCAAAGAGCTCGTTGGTTTACCTGACAAATTGACCAGTTCCTGCCATTGTGTATATTTCCATTATTTCAGCCACAGGCAATAACCTTGTGCATTATCACCTTTTCCATGACGGGGAAAACCCTGCACCAAGTATTCGCTCCGGGTGAGTATAAATCGTAAAACGGTCCCCGCGGGAGAAACATACCAGCGTAATCCCTGCGGTCTCAGCAGTCGCAATTCCCTTATCCGTCGAAGCAGCGCGGGAGATTACTACTGGTATTCCTGCATTTGCATACTTTTTAACCATACCGGCAGGCTGTCTTCCCGTACAGCCAATCACGCACCGGGAGAGATCAATCCTGTTCAGAATGGCATGCCCGACCACCTTATCCACCGTGTTATGCCTGCCCACATCACTGCTTTTTACAACACATTTCCCCTCACAGAAGAGTACTGAACAATGGACCGCTCCGGTTTTTCGCCACACTTCAGTCTCAATCTCACGGGTCCAGGAAACGACATCCTCCGGCGTTATTTGGATATCCGATGAGACGGTGCCGGGTTCCTGCAGGATGCTCATTCCTCCCGAAGATCCAAGCTCTTTTTTCGATCGCGATACATCACAGCCGGTATCGGCATAAACAAGGATGCGATCACCATCACGTTTCACCTTGTCCACGCACCGGGTAAGACCTTCCGTTATGACAAAGCCGGCACCGAGCTCACAAAGCTGGTCGCGGCTGGCAACAATATCAGTCACCGGACGGTCATTGAAGAGTACCAGGAACCGGTCCTCGATCACGATTGTATCGTCAATTTCTGTTACTTCACCATTCCTTACACGGATGCTGCGATGGTCTTTAAGATTCATCCTTGAGTCTCCTGATGTACCCATTCGAGGTAGGGGAGGTGCCCATCAATAACAGGAAGTGCGATGATCTCCGGCAGATCATACGGATGATGTGTTTTTATTGCCGCAATAACCTCACCCGCTTTTTCCTTTGTGGTCTTTATAATGAGCAGGTGTTCCTCTTCATCGCAGAACTCATCCTTCCACCGGTAGTATGAACGTACGGGAACGACATTGACGCAGGCAACAACACGCTGGTCGATAAGCATCCTTGCGAGTGATGCGGATTTGTCCTGGGGGGCAGTAGAGAAAACCACAATTATCTCCTTTTGTATACTCATGCACTTTCTCCTGACAGCCCGTTTACGTTCCCGGACAGCCTGAAGGGTCGTTGTATTTTTATTATTTCCTGCTCTTTTGCCATAGGGCTCATTTTTTTATTTCGGACTAATAAGCATACTCATTCATACCAGGTACATTTTTAGAGCAGGGACGTTTGAGGGAGCGTTAATTAC
>Ga0315284_10002528_pt1 | contig 26178 bp, 24 predicted proteins | sample YL17G09_16_MG_FD_203696 | JGI IMG/M metagenome (GOLD analysis project Ga0315284, IMG submission 203696) | Sediment microbial communities from Yellowstone Lake, YNP, Wyoming, USA - YL17G09_16 | ecosystem: Environmental > Aquatic > Freshwater > Lake > Sediment | place: USA: Wyoming | collected...
CCCGGTCTGCCCCGGAGCCAGCTTATTGGGAACCGGCAAAGCGGTGGTACAACCGCAGGTGGGCTCCACGGCAAGGATTTCAAGTTGCGCATCCCCTTTATTGGTGAACTTGAAAACTTGGGTAATAATCTCGCCGTCCGTCACCTTGCTGACAACCCTGTTGACGCTGTCAAATTCGATGCTCGGCCCCTTCTGCTGGGCCATGAGCGGCAGGAGTCCTGCGGCCAATAGGGCACAAATAATCGCAATGAATCGTTTCATGGGCTGCTCCAAGGCAAGAGTATTCAGCTTTCTCCAAATCACATGCATTATACATTCCCACACGGAGCGATTCAATTCGTGCAACGGCAGGCCTGCGATTGAGTGCAATCGGAAGTGAGAGTCACTCCTGGAGAAATCAAAACAAAACGCCACGGATTTCACGGATTTCACGGATTTGTCAAAAAACTCTCGATCAAGTACTGGGGCCGCCGGTTAGATACGATGGAGGCTGGAATGCTCTATGAAGAACTCTCAGGAACGGTCATCGGCGCGGCGATGGAGGTGCACAAACTACTCGGATCCGGATTCCTGGAATCCGTTTATGAACGCGCGCTGGCATTGGAACTGACTGGGCGGCAAATACCCTTTGGACGGCAGGTACCGATCACAGTCATGTATAAGCAGGCACAGGTCGGGGAATACCGGGTCGAATTCCTTGTCGACGGCAAGATCATAGTAGAAATCAAAGCCACGGCCGCCCTCATGGCAGAACACTGGGCGCAAGCCCTGCATTACCTGACCGCCACGGGACTACGGCTGGCGCTGCTCCTCAATTTCGGCACCAGGTCGCTCCAATTCAAACGCATCATCCGCCAGGCTTTTTGAATCCGTGTAATCCGTGTAATCCGTGGCGTTTTTGTTTTTTAGCCCAATTCGCTCTGAAAGCCGTAGCAAGCTTTGGCGCTTGATCCTCTTGCCTCAAACGGACTATAGTTCGCCTCTCCTGGATTGTACGCAGAGCATAACACCATGAGTGCAAAAGAAGTCATCAAAGCGGTCATCCTGGCTCGCGGCTTGGGCACGCGCATGCGTCGGATTCAGGACGATATGGAGCGGCTTGATCCGCGGCAAGCCCGCATGGCGGACAGCGGCCTCAAGGCGATGATTCCGGTAGGCCGGCCCTTTCTCGATTATGTGCTGAGCGGCCTGGCCGATGCAGGCTATAGGGAAGTTTGCCTCGTGATCGGTCCCGAACACGGAGTCGTGCGTGAGTACTACGATCGTACTTGCGTGCCAACACGATTGAAGGTCAGCTTTGCGATCCAGGATCAGCCACTCGGAACCGCGAATGCGCTGGCTGCGGCGGAAGCATTCGCCGCGGGCGATAGTTTCCTGATGCTCAATTCCGACAACTATTATCCGATCAGCGCCTGTCGTGAGCTGCGCTTGCTGGCCCAGCCGGCCATCGCCGCCTTCGAACGCCACTGCCTGGCCCTGGATGGCAATATCAGTGCCGACCGGATCCGACAATTTGCTGTAGTGACCGCCAACCCGGATGGCACGCTTGCGCGCATCATCGAGAAACCAGATGAAACGACGCTGCGGCAGTTGGCTTCGGATGTGTTCGTGAGCATGAATTGCTGGTGCTTTGGGCCCCTGATTTTTCAGGCCTGCGCTGCCATCGGTCCATCGCCGCGGGGCGAGCTCGAACTGACGGATGCGGTACAATTCGCCATCAGCAGGCTGAATGAACGCTTCCAGGTGCTGACGTTCCATGCCGGTGTGCTCGACCTGTCGAGCCGATCCGACATTGCGGCCGTGGCCGAAAAGCTCAAGGGGATCGAGGTGCATTTATGAATCGCTATGCCGAGCAGCTCATGTCCTTCGGGATGAGAGAAGCCGATGCGGTCCCCAAAGGCCCTCTTTATGAGCGAGCCGCGCGGGTCCTCGCCGACAGCGGTGCGGAAAGCCGGCCGGTGCTCGCCTACTATGTGCCCGGCCGCGTCGAGGTTCTCGGCAAGCATACGGACTATGCGGGCGGCCGCAGCCTCTTGTGCACGGTAGAGCGCGGTTTTTGCCTGGTCGCGCGCGCCCGCCGGGACGCTCAGGTTCATGTGATCAACGCCCGGTCTCGGGCACGCTGCTCCTTGCTGTTGGATCCGGCCCCGCGCCCTACAGAGAAGGACTGGTGCAATTATCCGGACACGGTGGTGCGGCGGCTGGCGCGTAACTTCCCGACGGCGCGGACCGGGGCAGATATCGCCTTCGTCAGCGATCTGCCGGCAGCATCAGGAATGAGCAGTTCGAGTGCCTTTATCGTGGCCATTTTTCTCGCCCTCTCCGACATCAACGCACTTGCAGAAAACAAGGGCTACCGGCATGAGATCGGCAGCCTGGAAGACCTGGCTGGTTACCTGGGGACCATCGAAAATGGCGAGAGCTTCGGCTCCCTCACCGGAGACCGGGGCGTCGGAACTTTCGGAGGCAGCGAAGACCACACTGCGATTCTCTGCAGCAGGGCCGGGGAACTGCGGCAGTATAGTTTTTGCCCTATCAGGCATGAGCGTACCGTGACTATGCCGGATGGCTACGTCTTCACGCTGGGGGTCAGCGGAGTTATTGCCATCAAAACAGGCGCGGCCAAGGTCAAATATAACCGAGCCTCGCTGGTGACCCGCAAGATCCTGGAGCTCTGGTGCTCGGCAACAGGACGGAACGACCCAACCATTGCCGCAGCCACAAACCATGCTGCCAACGCACCGGATCGGATCCGGGAAATCCTGCGCACTTCCAGAGACGAAGATTTCCCCGCTCAGCTGCTATGCGACCGGTTCGAACAATTCCTGGATGAGAGCGCGGCGATCATTCCATCGGCAACGGATGCGCTCGCCGCAGGTGACCTGGATCAATTCGGCAGACTCGTGGACCGATCGCAGCAAGGGGCGGAGAATCTCCTCGGCAACCAGGTACCAGAAACGATCGCCCTTGTCCGCTCGGCCGGAAACCTAGGTGCCGCAGCGACTTCCGCCTTCGGAGCCGGCTTTGGCGGCAGCGTGTGGGCCCTTGTTCAGGCCTGCCAGGCTGCCGAATTCGAACGACGTTGGGCAGCAGAATTCCATGACCGCTTCCCCGCAGCCGAACACGCACGCTTTTTCAGCACGCGCCCCGGCCCCGCCGCTGTGTGCCTTACGGCTCCAGGCATTAATCTCCAATAACCGAAATTCGCTAAGAAATTCTCATTGGGATCTAATAAAAGGGTGGTGGTGACGTCGTTTCTTTCGAGGTCACTGGATATGCTCTATGTGCTGTCTTTCCTGACCATAGTTGTTGCCGCATTTTTCTCGCTGCGCACATCCAACTCAAGGGAAACCAAGCTCGAGCTGTCGGCGACGATCCCACGATCGGCCGGTTCCGTTTTTGCCGTCATCGGTGCGGTCGAGCGGGCGCCGGTATGGTGCCGGCGACCTTATTGGCTGCCGAATCCCATGCGAATCTCCGTCATGGCTCCCTGGGGAGAGCGCTCCTCTGCCAGGAAACGCAAAACCGGCATCGGGCCCAGGGGTCCTGAGGAAATCTGGATCCGGCACCTCAAAAACCGCGAATTTGGGTACCGGAGCATCCGCCGTCACGATCTAAGCTACGAATCCATTTTCCGCCTCTCCCCGGAAGATGGAAAATGCAGGCTTACCTGGGAAGTTCGCTATCGGGTTCATCGCCTGCCCGACCTTATGAGCCAAGCCGCGATTGCCGCTGCCGCACGTGCCAGCATGGAAAACTCGCTCAAACTCATCCAGCGCCTGGTTCTCAGTTGCCCGGACTCGGTTCGTGCCCGCGACCTGATTCATGAGGCGCGCAGGGATCAGATCTCTGCTGCCTGACACCCCCGAAGTATGGCTGTGGCAAGCACATCCGCCGCCATGGCTCCAATCACGCTGGTATTGAGAGCAGTGGGCTCGATTGGATGCCGTCCTGTAGCCACGGCAAAGATCGTGTCACCGTCGAGAAGAGTATGAGTTGGATCGATGCAGCGAGCCAGGGCATCATGGGACATTTGTGCCACCCAGGAACAACATGCTTTGTCCAGAGTCGCATTCGTAGCCACCACTCCAATTACCGTATTCCCGCCCATTGGTGGTTCGGGACGGTTACCGCGGCGAAGCTCGGCGATGCAATCAAAGAAACCGTTGCCGTCAGTCTTCCTTGCACCGGCTACGATCGTGCCCCGGGCCGGATCCCGGACATCCCCGACACAATTGACCGCCACCAGGGCGCCAACGCACAGCCCGTCAGCCCGGCGCCAGCTCCAGGAGCCCAACCCTCCCCTCATCGCCCGGCTCAAACCGAACATCTTGCCGACCGTACAGCCCGCACCTGCGCCGACGTTCCCTTCCGGGACCGGCGCCGGACCCGCAGCCCGCGCAGCTTCAAACCCGGCCCGGGCGTCCGGGCGAATCCGCGTATCACCCCGGTGCAGATCGAACAGGATTGCCCCGCAAACAATCGGGACGATCACATCGCCCGCCCGGTAGCCTATGCCTTTTTCCTCCAGGAATTGGCCGACACCTGTGCCCACGTCAAGGCCAAATGCACTGCCACCCGATAAGAAAACCGCGTTGATGCCCGCAACGGCCCCTTCCGCTTTCAGCAAGTCAGTCTCACGTGTGCCGGGCGCCCCGCCCCTCACATCTACACCAGCTGCCATCGGCAGCTCGGAAAGAACAACCGTGCACCCAGTGGGACGTTGCCCAAGTGTGCAGTGGCCCACAAGAATCCCTTCCACATCCGTCAGTGAAGGCCTCCGTAATCCGGCAAACTCCGCGGCCATGTCCATACTGGTCCCTCCCCTGCGAGCTGAAATGGTTTACGGCACATAATGCCACAAGCATGATAGTAACATTGACTCAAGCCATCAAGTTCAGCCTGGTTCAGACAAGCTCGAGCATTTTTGGCCGGTATCTCGCAGCGGATTTCTTTGATACAATCGGACATTACAGGGAGGTTGATGGACATATCGAGGAAGTCCTGAAGGCTCTGGCCAACCTGTAAGGGTCCAACATGCAACAATATTTAGATCTCCTCCGCGACGTACTGCACAACGGCACCAGGAAAAGTGACCGGACCGGGACGGGAACGCTCAGCGCCTTCGGGCGGCAGATGCGTTTTGATCTTGCGCAGGGATTCCCGGTGACTACGACCAAGCGGATGGAGTTTTTGGCAGGGACAGCGTTCTCCCGATTATGATTAATCCTGGATTCCGGGGAGTCGGGGTGACGGGACGAAATCTACATAAAACCCCGTGTCAGAAGCAGCTCCAGCGCTCACGATTGAGATCAGATCCCGATGCGGTTTATTTGGACAATCCGTCATTTAGTTATTCGCGGGTTATGCGCACTGTCAGTTCGATCATTCATTCCCAGGACAAAAAGTGAGTAAGAGCGTCATATATTTCAAATGATCCAAAATTCGAATGTAGGCATTTTCATACGACAACTCAGGGAAGTAGGTGTATCCAAATATGTTGCAATTTATCTTTTGTGTTAAATCGGCTGCTGCGACGATGTAACTTATATCAATCTCAAGGATTGACCTTTGCTCTATTAACAAATCAAGATAGTGCGAGGTTGACGCCTGACAATAGGCATTTTTAATCTGCTTAATTTCTGCTATTAGTTTCTCCATTTCCTTATAATCGCTGGCAGCGGACTGCTTTTTAATGTTCTCATTCATTTGTTGCTGCATGGTTTTTTCAGCATCACTATGCAAAGCCTTATCAAATTTCACGGAAAAGTCCGCGTGTGAAATCATTTTATTGGCTTTCTGGAGTTGACTTTCCAGTGCTGAGGTATTGGGATTGGGATTGGGATTGATTTTCATCCCCGATTGCACCTTAGTTTTAAGAGGCGACAATGCATCCAGCTTTGACTGGATTTTCTTAGAGAAGGCTGCAATCTGCTCACCATAGGCCTGTACTTCTGCATTTTTGGCAAAACAAACAGCCGTGAATATTTTGGGCAATTGATTCACAAAATCCGATGGAGTGTTCTGAGCGTAAAGGGAACTAATTGAAACAGAGAAAATCGGAAATAAAAGAAACCTTGCCTTCATATGGCTACGCTCCAGATGTTGCTGATCGATTTAGGTTATGGGTTTGATGCTTATTTCAACGGTCCTTTATAACGATTTTTATCTGGAGGCACAAGGGTTAAGACGGAAACATCTTCTGGGCCAAAGATTTTAGGTTGAACGCAGCCGCGGGTGGATTGTAGGTGTGATCACAATAAGGCGCAGGAGGCTGGCACGGAAGCGGGATCATATGCAATTCCCGTCAGATAAAACATGATTGGCCGCATCATCGCAAACCGATGCGAAGATCCAAGCCGGGGGGCGATATGATTGCCACGGCTACTATCGGGAGAACGAGGCTCTCATTGCTGAACGGATGCGGGATTTGGATTGCGGATGAGATGGTCCCCAGGACGAATCGCCGGCCTGACCGTTGCGCAAAATGATGCGCTCGAGATCGCGCTGGTCAATCAGCTGCGTGGAGATCGGGCGGAATCTGTCGAGCACCCAGCCCGCCTAAAGCACCTCGACGGCCTTGCCGTCGACGGTCAGCAGGTCAGGGGATATAACGTTGTTTTCCGCTGCCTTCGCCATAATGGTCGGAATGAGGTGTTCGTTTTTGACATCAACGCGAACGCGGTACACGTTCTCGCCAATCAATTCCACCTTGGTGTCTCCCAGGCTGATCTTCGGCATTCCGCCGGCCTGATACAGGGATAAGGCCATGTTGCGATGGCGGAGCTCCTCGTTCATGAATCGAGGGGGAACGCGGCCATAGGACTTCTTCCACGACCCGCCCAATTCGATCTTGCCGAATTGCGGGTGATCGAACTCCTTCCACTCGGTGAACTGATCGCTAATACCGGGGTTAAGCCAGTCAACTTTAAATCCGCGAGCACCCGCAATTCTTCCGCAGACGCGGCTCCGCGAACAGACATAAGATTGGCGTGCAAGGCCCTCGGGCAGTTAGATTCCATATGGAATGCCATTCTCAGGGAATCTACCGGCCGCGAGATGCCCAGGCCACCGGCCTGTATCACCTGGTCGAGGACAACTTCGACGAGCTCGTGCGCGTTTGGGATGAGCGCTACGAAAAACAGCACGGCTTCTGGCGCCCCATCATCCGGCATGTGGTCGAACAGTATCTTGAGTGCGGGGACCGCCGCTTATGACCCAGACGTTGTTGTCTTCGACGGCGTCGACCGGCGGTTGGAACCTACCCAGTAGATCTCCGGGCACTCCCCCCTATGCAACCTGCGCGAGCCTCCCGGACGCCGCACAGGGGGAGGTGTGCTCAGGTCCGCGCCCAGCAGCCGGACAGAGCCGGCTGCAAAGACCACCCGCTGTTCCCCACGCGCATGCCGGAATACAGCATCGAAGCCTGCAAGGTCGAGGATTACGGCGTCTACGAATTCTCGTCGGTGAAGGGCCCGAAGACCCCGGTCGAAGGCAAGTTCACTTTCCTCACCTACTGATTCACCGGACAACCGGGAACCGAACCCAGCGGCCTCGCCGTCGTCCGCAACTACGAGAACGCCATCCGGAAGGTGGGGGGCACGATCCTGCAGAGCGACCCGCAGAGGTGGGTGAACGGAAAGATCGTCAAGGACGGCCAGGAAGTGTGGGCGGAGATCGAGAAGGGGAACAGTAAGATCTGGCTGCGAATCGTCGAGAAGAAAGCGATGGAGAAGTACATCGTAGCGGACGCGGCGGCCTTCGCCAACGACATCAGGACCACGGGCCACGCGGCGGTCTACGGCATCTATTTCGACACCGGGAAGTCAACCATCAAGCCCGAGTCGGCGGCTGCCATCGGGGAGATCGCCAAGCTCCTGAAAGCCGACCCGGGCCTCAAGGTCCAGGTGGTGGGCCACACGGACAACGTGGGCGACGTGGACGGCAACATCAAGCTCTCCCAGGACCGGGGCGCGGCCGTCCTCCAGGCGCTCGTGCGCGACCACGGCATCGCCGCCGCCCGCCTGAGAGCCTACGGATGCGGCCAATTTGCGCCCATCGCGTCCAACGACACGGAGGAGGGCCGGGCCAAGAACCGCCGAGTCGAACTGGTCAAGCAATAAGACGGGCCCCTCACAATCGGTTCCCGGGACGTTATCGCACTGTCCCTCGCTGTCGAGTCCGGGACGCTGTCAGCAGATACTATTGAGGCGCGATGGCAGGTTACTGGCAAAGCAACCACATAGACAATTGCTTGATGCCACAAGGATGATAGTAACATCTCCTCAAGCCATCAAGTTCGGCCCGGTTCAGACAAGCTCGATCATTTTTGGCCGGTATCTCGCAGCGGATTTCTTTGATACAATCGGACATCTCAAAAGGGTTCAACATGCAACAATATTTAGATCTCCTCCGCGACGTACTGCGCAACGGCACCGGGAAAAGTGACCGGACCGGGACGGGAACGCTCAGCGCCTTCGGGCGCCAGATGCGTTTTGATCTTGCGCAGGGATTTCCGGTGACCACGACCAAGCGGCTATTCCTCAAGGGGGTCATCCACGAGCTGCTGTGGTTCCTCCAGGGAAACACCAACATCAAATATCTTACCGATCACGGCGTCCACATCTGGGACGAATGGGCCGATGAAAATGGGGACCTGGGGCCGGTGTACGGCGCGCAGTGGCGGCACTGGCATGCTGCCGGCGACAGGTCGATCGATCAGATCAGCAACTTGATCCACTTGATTAAGACCGATCCTGACAGCCGGCGCCTCGTCGTCAGCGCCTGGAACGTCGGCGAGCTCGAAGCCATGCGTCTCCCGCCGTGCCATTGTTTGTCCCAGTTTTACGTAGCCGAGGGGAAACTGTCTTGCCAGCTTTACCAGCGCAGCGCGGATTTATTCCTGGGAGTGCCCTTCAACATTGCCTCGTATTCGCTGTTCACCATGATGATCGCTCAGGTAACCGGCTTGGGCCTCGGAGAGTTTATCCATACCTTCGGTGACGTACACATCTACTCGAACCATATCAAACAGGTTGAAACGCAGCTTGCCCGCCAGCCACGGGCGCTGCCGAAGATGCTCTTGAGAGAGGGGGTCCCTTCTCTTTTCGATTTCAAGTATGAGGATTTCACCCTGGTGGGTTACAACCCGTATCCGGCGATCCCGGCGCCCATAGCAGTATAATGGGCGCATGAATCTCTGCGAGTCAAAGACTCCTGCTCGAAGACTCGCTGCAATCTTCGACCAGGAGTCTTGGTGCTTTTATTTAGCACCCCGCGGGAGATGGAGTTGACCATTGGAGGGGTGACTCGGAGGTATCTGCCCGGCGACTCGTACCACATACCCGCCCATGTGGAGCACGCTGCCACATTTCTGACCCGGGTGCGGGTGATCGATGTATTTGCCGACATTGACCGGTACCGTGCAAAGAAATGACGGCTCCAGAATGCTTGATTGGAGGTTGGGGCGCCTGGGAAGCAGGATCCCTGCCGGGGCATGCGTCAAAATTGCATCATTCTAGCCTGAGAAACCCAGCTGGAGATTGGGCATTCTCACAGTTCCTATTTCCCGGAGCAAGGTGACAATGCTAAACTTTATTGCCCCCTCAGATAGCAATATGCTTTTGCAGACCCGACCGCAATGAAAATACAAAAAGGAGATCTGTATGCGACGCTCTCTCCCAGTCCTCACCCCGAGCTTGATGCTCGCTTTTGCTGCCTGTCTTTTCACGGCCGGCGTTGCCGGACCGATGGTCCAGGACCTGCCGCAAACGAGCGCCTCGTTTGACGGCCAGTTCTTCGGCGGCCTGAAATGGCGCAACATCGGGCCAAATCGGGGCGGCCGGTCGATCGGTGTCGCCGGCAGCCCGAACCGGCCGCTCGAATACTATTTCGGGGCCACCGGCGGCGGCCTGTGGAAGACCACGGATGGCGGTATTACCTGGAAGCCGGTTACCGATACAGCCATAAAGGCTTCATCGGTCGGGGCCGTCGCGGTCTCCGAGTCGAATCCCGATATCGTGTTCATCGGCACAGGAGAAACCCAGCTGCGCGGCAACATCATCCAGGGGGATGGTGTCTACAAATCCACTGATAGTGGCAAAACCTGGACTCCAAGCGGGCTCACTGAGACCCAGGCCATCGGCCGCATCCGCATCCATCCGACCCATCCCGAAATCGTCTTCGCAGCGGCCCTTGGCCATCCTTTCGGCGCCAATCCCGATCGAGGAGTTTTCCGCTCGCGCGACGGCGGAAAAACCTGGCAGAAGGTTCTTTACCGCAATGATGGCGCCGGAGCCGTGGACATCTGTTTCGCCCCGAAAGACCCGCAAGTTCTCTTCGCGTCCGTCTGGGAAGTGTTTCGTACGCCCTACTCGCTTTCGAGCGGAGGGCCGGGGAGCGGATTGTTCAAGTCCACCGATGGCGGTGATCACTGGACCGAAATCACGCGCAATCCGGGACTCCCCAAGGGGATGATCGGCAAGAGCGGCGTCTCGGTGTCGGGAGCCGATTCGAACCGGGTGTGGGCGATTGTCGAGGCTGAGGATGGCGGCATCTTTCGCTCGGATGATGCGGGCGCGACCTGGGCCAAGATCAACGATGAGCGCCGCTTCCGCCAACGCGCGTTCTACTACACGCGCATCTACGCCGATCCGGTGAATCGAGATCGTGTGTACGTACTGAACACAGGCTTTTACAGGTCCGATGATGGCGGCAAGACGTACGCCACGATCCGTCCGCCTCACGGCGACAACCATGATCTCTGGATTGCCCTCAACGATCCGGCGCGGATGATCAACGGCAACGACGGCGGCGCCAACATCTCGGTGAACGGCGGTGAAACCTGGACGGCACAGAATTATCCGACGGCACAACTCTACCATGTGACCACGACCGCGCACATTCCGTATCATGTGTGCGGCGCTCAGCAGGACAACAGTACCGCCTGCGTGCCGAGCAACGGCAACGGCTCGGATTTCTACCAGGTGGGCGGCGGGGAGAGCGGTTATATCGCGGCCGACCCGCGCAACCCGGACATCTTCTATGCCGGGAGCTACGGGGGCTTGATCACGCGTTACGACCGATCCACGGGCCAGATGCGCCAGATCAACGTGTGGCCGGAAAATCCGATGGGCCATTCGTCCAAGGACATCCGCGAACGCTTCCAATGGACCTTCCCGATCGTCTTTGCACCCACCGACCCGCGCGTGCTCTACATCGGGTCGCAGCATCTCTGGCGGACGACAAATGACGGGCAGAGTTGGGACCGGATCAGCCCGGATTTGACCCGAGCCGATCCCAGTACCATGGGATCCTCCGGGGGACCGATCACGCTTGACCAGACCGGCGTCGAGACCTATGCCACGATCTTCAGTATCGCCCCTTCGCCAAGAGATCCGAATACGATCTGGACCGGATCGGATGACGGGATCATCTCCGTCACACGCGACGGTGGAAAAACCTGGCAGCGCGTGACGCCGCCGGATCTGCCGGTTCTTGCGCGCATCAGTCTTGTTGAGGCGTCGCCCCACAAACCTGGAACGGCGTATGTCGCGGCCAATCGATACCAACAGGACGACTGGTCACCCTATTTCTACAGGACCGATGACTACGGGCGGACCTGGACCAGGATCGTGAGCGGCATCGGAACGCGGGATTTCGCTCGCGCCATTCGCGAGGATCCCAAACGGCCGGGATTGCTCTTCGCCGGAACTGAGCATAGCGTGTATCTGTCATTTGACAACGGCACCCAGTGGCAATCGCTCGCGCTGAACCTGCCCGTAACTCCGGTCCACGACCTCATGATCAAAGACAATGACCTCCTGATCGCGACCCATGGCCGCTCGTTTTACGTGCTCGACAACATCAGCGTCATCCGCCAACTGACACCGGCCGCGGCGCAGGCAAACGTATTCCTGTTCGCTCCTTCGGATGCGATGCGGTCGGTGAGCCGGGGGGTAGTGATCGACTACTACTTGAAGCAGGCCACCGACAAGGTGACGATCGAAATCGTCGATGACCAGGGGAAAACCGTGCGCACCTTTACCGGAACCCCGGCGGATGAAAAACAGAAGCCGGAAGCACCTGCGGGGGGCGAGGACGAAGAATCTCCGCGCTCCGCCCCGGCGCGTGTCGGGGTGAAAGCCGGCATGAACCGGTTTGTTTGGGATATGCGTTACCCGGATGCGAACGGCTTTCCCAAGATCATCCTCTGGGCGGGGAGCCTGCGCGGGCCTGTGGCTCCTCCGGGCAAGTACGAGGTCAAGTTGGTCGCCTCCGGCCAGACGCTGACACAACCGTTTGCGATCGCCAAAAATCCATTGCTGACCAGCATCACCGACGCCGACCTGCAGGAACAGTTCAAGCTGGCGCTGCAGATCCGCGACAAGCTCAGCCAGGCAAATGATGCGGTAGTTCGCCTGCGTGACTTGAAGGACCAGATCACTGGCAGGCTGGGCAAGCTTGATAAAGCAAAGGACGCGGCTCTCATCGCGGGCGGCGACGCACTCACCCAGACATTCACTGGCATTGAAGGGGAGATCTACCAGTACCGCAACCAGAGCAGCCAGGATCCTCTCAACTACCCGATCAAGCTGAATAATAAACTCGCGGCGCTCCTCGGGGTGGTGCAGAGCGCGGATACCCGGCCGACGAATCAGTCGTACGAGGTCTTTAAGGATCTTTCCAGCCGCCTGGATGGGCAGCTTGCGCGTTGGGATTCCGCAATGAAGACCGATGTGACGGCGCTGAACAAGTCGCTGGCCGCGCGCAATCTGGAACCGATCAGGATTCCCTAAACCGCCGGCCGAAAAAAGCTCAACGCAGAGAGCTCGGAGAAAAACCGTGGGGCCGCAGAGAAGAGCCTTGTTGAACCCCGGTTTTCTCCGCGATCTCATCTTTTTTCTCTGTGACCTCTGCATGGAGTGCAGTCTTCAATTTCTTGACCAAATCATAGGCGGTGTAAGGGGCAAGAAGACCGGCCATGTCCTTGATGCAGAGCGAGTGGGCTCCCATCTCCTCGATCCGCTTGGCCAGCGCAACCCACTTGGGGATGGTGTCGACCGTGCTGCCGGTGTAGGAGATGGCCCACTGGGAATGCTTCCCCTGTTTGATGACCGCCTTCGTTTCAGTTCATAGTGAGCTTCCAGCCATTCCGGAAGCCCGTGCGGGAACCGGCACGCGTTCTTTCAGCAGCTTGTAACGCACTCCGTCGGCCAGCGCGATGTAACTTGCCTCGAGGATGTTTTCGGAGACGCCGACCGTGGTCCAGATCTCGTCCCCGTCCGTCTGCTGGACCATCACGCGCACGCGCGCGCCGGTGCCGGAGCTCTTTTCAAGGACCCGCACCTTATAGTCGGTCAGCCGGACCGACCGCAACGGCTCGAAATATCGGTGCAGGGCCTCGTGCAGCGCCCGGTCGAGCGCATGCACGGGGCCGTCCCCCTCGGCGACGGTGTGGACCACCTCATCCCCGATATGAAGCTTCACCGTCGCTTCGGAAGTCACCGCTCCGCGGCCGCGCATTTCGTTGATGACCCGGAAATTCTCGATTCGGAAGAATTCGAGCTCCCCGTGCGCCGCGACCTCCATAAGAACCCGGACGGAAGCTTCTGCTGCCTCGAATTCGTACCCTTCGTGCTCGAGTTTCTTGATGCGGCTCAGCGCGTGGCGAAGCGCTTCGTCCGAGGCGGTGACGTCCAGGCCCATCTCGCGCGCCTTGTACTGCAGGTTGCTCTTGCCCGATAGCTCCGAAACCAGGACGCGACGCGCGTTTCCCACGGCCGCGGGTTCGATATGCTCGTAAGTTGCGGAGTCCTTCAGGACCGCGCTAACGTGGATCCCGCCCTTGTGGGCGAATGCGCTGCGGCCGACGAACGGAAGCTCGCGGCGGTGCGGGAGATTGGCCACCTGGCTGACGAAGCGGGACGCGGCCGCCAGGAGCGGGAGCCGTTCCCGGCCGATGGTCGTGCGGCCCATCTTGAGCTCCAGGTTGGGGATCACGGAGCAGAGGTTCGCGTTTCCACAGCGTTCTCCGTAACCGTTGATCGTGCCCTGGACCTGGACGGCCCCGCACTCCACCGCCATGAGAGTGTTTGCCACCGCGAGTTCACCGTCGTTGTGGGCGTGAATGCCGACGGGAAGGCGCGTACAGGACTTGACGCACTCCACCGCCGCGCGGACGTGGGCGGTTAGGCTGCCGCCGTTGGTATCGCAAAGGACCAGGACGGAGGCGCCCCCCTCCTCGGCGGCACGCAGTGTCGCGAGCGCGTATTCGGGATTTGCCGCAAAGCCGTCGAAGAAATGCTCGGCGTCGTATACGACCTCGCGCCCTGCCGCCTTCAGGTGGGAGACGGAGGCGCGGACAAGTTCGCAGTTCCGCGAGAGGGGGATCTTGAGTGCCGTCGTGACGTGAAAGTCCCAGGATTTTCCGAAGATCGCCACCACGGGTGTGGCCGCCTCCAGCAAGGCAGAGAGGTTCGGGTCTTCCACGGGGAGGTGTTTCGGGTGGGCGGTGCTGCCGAAGGCCGACAGTCGCGCGGAAGCCCAGTTCATCGCTGAGGCTCGGCGGAAGAACTCGGCGTCCTTGTCGTTGGAACCGGGCCAGCCCCCTTCGATGTAGTCGATCCCCAGGTCGTCCAGTTTCCGCGCAATCCGCAGTTTGTCATCTACCGAGAACGAGATGCTCTCGCTCTGGGTCCCGTCGCGCAGCGTCGTGTCATAGGTCTGGATTCTCATCTCACTCTGTTTCTCCAAAAAAAAAGCCCTCACCCGCGTTGGCGGATGAGGGCGCCGCGTGACCGCGTCGGCAGGCCTTTAACCGCCCGGGGAATGGCCCCAAATAATAATGGCGATAATGGCGATGTTTCCAAACGCGATTGTTGACATTGGTTAATAATCCCCGAAAACTGCCGCTCACAATGACACATCGGCTGTTCTTTGGCAATCAGTAGTTCGAAAAGCAATAACAAAAGCTCACCGCGACCACCCCGTATCAGGCGATCCCGGCACCCATAGCAGTATGATGGGCAAATGAATCTTTGCGAGTCAAAGACTCCTGCTCGAAGACTGGCTGCAATCTTCGACCAGGAGTCTTGGTGCTTTTATTTAGCGACCCGCGGTGTGCACGCCAGTCTGATTTCTTCCGAGACCCAGGGATCGGTCTCCACATCTCGAGCTTTTTCGAGTTCGACTCTTGCTTCCGGAATATCGATTTGCCCAAGCGCCCAGGCGGCGTGCCCTCGCACCAGAGCGCTTGCATCACTCATGGCTCCGGCAAGCGCGGGTACCGCATCGGGTCGATGCGAGTTGCCCAGGGCCACGACTACATTCCGGACGAAGCCGTCCCGTTGGACTCTGCGAATGGGACTGTCCAGGAAGCGCACATCAAATTCTTCCGCGGTGATCGCCGCGCATTCTGCCAGTTCAGGCATCCGAGAGCCTGCCCGGGGCAGGAAGGTCCGCTCTTCCGTGGAAACGGCGAAGCGATTCCATGGGCAGACCTCCTGGCAGTCGTCGCAACCGAAGATGCGTTTCCCGGTCAGACTGCGCAAGTGCCGCGGCATGATTCCCTTCAATTCGATGGTCAAGTAGGAAATACAGAGACGTGCGTCCACAACATAAGGCGAGACAATAGCGCCGGTGGGACAGGCACCGAGACAGCGGGTGCAGGACCCGCAGTAGTTTTTTTCGGCAGCATCGTAGTCCAGTTCGCAATTCAGCAATAGTACGCCGATGAAAAACCACGAGCCCTGCTCACGGCAGATCAGATTGCTGTGTTTTCCCATCCAGCCAAGAGCGGAGTGAGCGCCCCAGGTCTTCTCCATCACCGGGCCGGTGTCAGCATAATAAAGTCCGTCCGCTTTCGGCTCTTCATTCCTGATGTAGGCCATGAGCGCACCCAGCCGTTCTTTCATCAGCCCATGGTAGTCGCCACCCCACGCGTAGCGGCTGATTCTGCCCCGGGACGGATCATCATTGGAATCAGCCGCCACATAGTAATTCATGGCAAGGATCAGGACGGAGCGGACATCCTCCATGACCAGAGAGAGATCTCTGCGCTTGTCCGCCTGGCGCTCGAGATAGCTCATTTCTCCATGCATGTCCTGCGCGAGCCAGGCATCAAAGTGCTGTCTCCAGGGAAGGGGCACGGCAGCAACCACTCCCATCTTGGAGAATCCGAGCCGTTGTGCTTCAGCCCGAATGCGCATTGTGAAAGAAGGATCAGTAATCAAGGTGTCCCCGGCAAACTCTACCGCTGGCACCTGGAGGCCTTATTTGGCAGCGTGCCCGCGGATCGTGAAAGAATCATAGGCGTCATCATATAAAAGCGCAAAACCGTGTGGACGCGCACATCATCAGATAATCTCTCTGAGTTTACTATCACGAATCGGATTAGGCTATAGATAGGCTGCAAATATTAAGGTAGCAATATTTTCTTTCCAGAAGATATTCTAGTGGAGTATGATGGATTCCTATGCCAAAACGAGGGACACCACCGTTACAGGAAGAGATGCTGCAGGGCACGCTGGACTTGCTTGTTCTGCAAACACTGGTTTTAGGTCCCGCGCATGGGCATACGATCGCCCATGCCATCGAACAGCGATCTGCCAATGTCCTCCAAGTGGAACATGGATCTTTGTACCCTGCTCTGCACCGGCTCGAGGATCGTGGGTGGATATCGTCCTTCTGGGGTACATCGGAAAACAACCGCAAGGCAAGGTATTATCGATTGACGCCCGCGGGTCGCAAACAATTGGCTGCTCAAATTGGCCGTTGGGATCAGCTGGTGCAGGCGATCAATCGCATCCTTCGACCGGCCGCGGAGTAATGCCATGGGATGGAGCCGTTTTCTCCGGCGTGGTCATTGGGATGCTGAGCGCGCTCGCGAAATCCAATCCTACATCGAGATAGAGACCGACGAAAATATTGCCAGGGGTATGTCTTCGAAAGAGGCACGGTCCGCCGCGCGAAGAAAGTTCGGCAACGTGACTTTCATCCGTGAGGAGATCTATCGCATGAATACGATCGGGTTCGTCGAAATCCTGTGGCGGGACCTGCGCCATGCATGCCGCTCCCTGCGCCGCAATCGCGGATTTGCCATAACGGTCATCCTGACCCTGGCACTTGGCATCGGCGCCAATACCACAGTATTCAGCGTCGTGGATGCGGCCATGTTCCGGCCATTGCCCTACCGGGATCCCAGCCGACTGGTCTCATTTGCCTGGGTTGCGGCACGCGGATCAGCAGAGCAGCGCACCTATGTCGGCGGGGAATCGATACAGGAAATGGAAGACTGTCGAGCGCAGAAGCAGATCTTCACCGGCGTCGAGCCTGTTTCGCAAGCTCGGCCCACCCTGGGCCCCAGCGGACTGGCGGAACCCCTTGCCGTGGTATCGATAGGAACCGGGATGCTAGACCTTCTGGGAAGGCAACCCGAGCTGGGCCGCGGCTTCCGGCCGGAGGAGGGAATGCCGGGCCGGGATCAGGTGGCCCTGCTCAGTTATGGGTTCTGGAAGCAGGAGTTTGGCGCCGATCCCGCAGTCCTTGGCAAGGCCATCACACTCGACAATCATGTCTACACCGTGGTCGGCGTCATGCCGAGCGATTTCCAATATCCGCCCGGGAGTAAGCCGAAGGCGTGGGTGCCGTGGACGGAGAAGTCCGGCGGAGACCTGTCCTTTGAGGCTCGCCTGCGTCCCGGCCTCAGCCTCGAACAGGCAGAACGGGAAGCGGCGCTGGTATCGGACCGGATTCGTTATGCCTATCGGCCTTCGGGAGTAAAAATGACTTCTGAATTCAGGCCGCTCAGCGATCGCCTGAGTTTCCGGTTCTATAAGGAAACCCGGACTGCCCTTCTTGTGACGCTGGGGGCTGTCGGTTTTGTTTTGTTGACTGCATGTGCCAACGTCGCCAATCTGCTGCTTTCTCGCGGCGCCATGCTCCAGCGTGAGGTCGCAATTCGAGCCGCCATTGGGGCGAGCCGGAGCCGCCTGGTGGGTTATTTCCTGGTGGAAAGCGTGGTTCTTTCCTTGGCCGGCGCTTTGGCGGCAATCCTCCTGGCCTGGGGGATGATTCATATCATCCCCGCGATTCTCCCGGCAGATTTACAGAGGCTCTTTCGCGTGTATGAGGTGGCGTTGAGCGGGAGAGTATTTGCGTTCACGGGCGCGGTTGCGATGCTGGCGTGCCTGCTCAGCGGCCTGGCTCCTGCATTCAGGGCTGCCCAAGGCGGCGTGATCGGAGGCCTGACGGGAACCCATCGTGTTGCGGGCGTGACCCGTGCGACACGGCGGCTTCATGTGGCATATCAGAGTCTTCAGGTAGGTCTTGCCCTGATTCTGCTTTGCGGCGCCGGGCTCATGGCAAACAGCCTTATGCGTATCACACAGACAAAAAACGGATTTATAACTAAGAACCTTTCCCTCGTCAGTGTTTCTTTGCCATCCAAGGTCAAAATTGCCCAGCAGCAGGCGTTCTTCGATGAACTCCCGGCACTCGCGAAAACAGTGCCCGGCGTGCGATCCGCAACAATCTCAGGAGGCACTCCGGTCGCGCGAGGATTCGGTGGCGGACGCTTGTTCACCGAGGAAGGCACGGGCGCCGATGCGGAGCCTTGGGGTATGGCGCTCTTCTTCGTCACGCCGGATTTCTTCTCCACGCTCCAGATTCCCCTCCTATCAGGACGTACATTCGGCCCGGAGGACGGACCGTCATCCCCGCCTGTCGCCATCATCGATCGGCGTGCCGCCGATCATTTTTGGCCGGGTCAGAGCGCTTTGGGCAAGCGTTTCCGATCCGGGTCTCGCAGTCCTTGGGTAACAATCGTCGGCATAGCCACCCCTGTCAAGGTTTTGGAGTTCACCGATCCGACTGTCTTGCAGGTGTATAAACCACATTCTCAGCGCGGGTCGGCGCTGTCTGATGAACTTACCATCCATACGACCGGGGATCCCGGACCGGTTCTCGCTCAATTGCGAAACAAGATCGCGGCTCTCGATCCCAACGCCAGAATCAGGACCGCCGCGACCTATGACGAGCTCTATGCAAGAATGGATGCCGAGACCGCATCCACCCCGCGTTTCTACCTCATTCTTATGTCGATCTTCGCGGGCGTGGCTCTCGCGACCGCCTCCGTCGGCGTGTATGGTGTGCTTTCCTACTCGGTGACCCGGCGGACATCAGAGATCGGCATCCGTGTCGCACTCGGCGCCAAGGCAAACGACATCCACCAGCTGGTTTTAAGCTCCGTATTTGTTCCTGTATTCGCCGGCATCCTGATCGGGTTGATTGGCTCATTCTGGCTTACGCAATTGTTGAAATCATTGCTTTATCAGGTGACGCCGCATGATCCATTCACGATGGTTTTAGTCACCGGTCTGATGCTGCTCATAGCCTTCGTGGCGACCATCCTTCCCACGTGCGTATTCCGGTGAAGTTGTCCACCCCCCGGAGCGAAGCGACGCTGGTGTGTTGTTATAATCACCTAACTGGACAACATCAGTCAAGGAACACAGATCTGAGATAGAATCAGAATCATCTCCTTTCTCCCAGGGGCCGGCAACTTAGTCAAAGTTTGACCAAGTTGCAGCTGGCCTGGTTCTTTATCACGGCACGTTCGGGTTTAGCGGAGTATCTGTCGGAAAATCCGCGGCACTTTCACTACCCGGCCGCGGTACGGTTGCCTCGACCGGTTGATCCTGTTTGTGACTCTGTATCCAGAGTTTTTCTATTCGCTGAATCCGGAAACCCAGATACTCACAGTATTCAGCAGGAATGTTCCGCTCCCGGATCTCATCCAGAATGTTTTCAAAATATCGCAAACTGGCGATTGGTCCATGGCCCTGGTTATTGCGCCAGGAAGAGTATTTCCGTGCACAACCCAGCAGGACGGCCTGCCGGATCCGATCGATGGGAATCCCTTCACTGAACCATTTTCGTGCCAAGACGTCGTCAGCTGTCGAGAATGACGGTCGCACGCAGGCCCGCTCCTGCAGCACCCTTCGGACCTCAGACACGAAACTGTCGGCTGCATCCGTGGCTGTCTGGACATCACCTCGCTGATAGGGCCAGTAAGCTTCGGTGATTTCTACAGTTCCTTGGACAACCGGACTGTTACAAAAGTGGATCTTACAGATCCCGGCTCCTTCCATCTCATGCAAACACTTATGGATCGTGCCGTGAGCTTTTTTCAGGCTTCGGGCTAATTCGGTCTGTGTTGTGCGCAAGATTCCGGTGTCGCGCCGGGCGTTCAAGCAGATATAGACAAAGAGTTTGAAGGCTCCATCGGAAAGAAGCATCAGGGCTTGTCCGACTGCGGCGCCCGCAGCGAACCAGCCTTTAGGATCTTTCAGTATCAGGGGAGACGAGTTCATACTTGCCCCTCCCCACTGCCGGTTGGTTGCTGTTGATCCTTCGGCCTTGATGTCGCCGGTCGATTGATGGGGCGCATGGTTTCGCCTTTCAGTTCGATCCGGTGGCTGTTCGCGAGTATCCGTTCGATGATTGAATCCGCGAGCGTGGGGCTGCCAACCAACTCGTGCCATCGGTCGACTTTGTACTGGCTGGCCAAAATCGTCGATCGCGAGCCGGAGCGGTCATCGAGCACCTCGAGCATGTAACGCCTTTCCATGTCCGTCAGCGGCGTGAGCCCCCAGTCATCGATTGCAATCACATCAGTCCGGGCGAGTTTGGAAAGCACCCGATCGAAGCTTCCGTCGGCGTAGGCAATGGCAAGTTGGCGGAAAAACTTGGGGGCGGTGGTATACCATGCGGTAAAGCCCTGCCGGCACGCATAATCGAGAAGAGCGCAGCAAAGGTAGGTTTTCCCGATGCCTGCTGGACCGCTGAGGGTGATGTTCTGGTGCTGCCGCATCCACTCGCATGAGGTCAGGCTTCGCATTAGCGAACGCTCCAGCTGCCGCGGATGGCGGTAGTTGATATCCTCCATGGATGCCGCCGGGATTTTCAGCTCGGCACGCTGCAATCGCAACTTAATCGCCCGATTCTCACGCCACAGCCATTGAGCCTCGACCATCATGGCCAATCGTTCTTCGAAACCCAGTGATGCTAAATCCGGATTGCGCAGTTGCTCCTCGAATGCCTGTGCCAGGCCGTGAAGTTTCATGGAGTAAAGCTTTTCGAAGGTCTGTTCTCGTAACATCAGGCCACCCCCTCTTTGCTGTAGTATTCAGCGCCGCGCACATTGACGTGGACCTCTGCATGGACGGCCGGGGATTCCACGGGCTCAAGCGCTTGGCGATCGAGGGAGTTTTCCAGGATGGATTTGATGCTCCTATAGGAGCAGGCATTCATTGCCAGAGCGCGCCGACAAGCCGCTTCCAGTCGTTCGTTGGAATACCGCTTCCCGAGGCGCAGGACGCCCATGCAGGAACGATAACCGAGTTCCGGATGTGGTCTGCTGGCCATGATCTGTTCGACGAGGGTGGCCGTTGCGGTTCCGACTTCAGCGGCTCTATCCGTGATTCGTGATGTGGTCCATTCCAGATCCTGATGTTTCTTAGGACGGTGGGCCGGCAGAGTGCTGTGCTTGCCTTGAATGTAACTCCGGGCGTGTATCGCAATCCGTTCTCCATTCAAGAGGATCTCCACCGTCTTCTCAGAAACACGCAGCTCCACCTCTGCATGTGCATGCCGGTAGGGAACGCTGTAGTAGTGTCCCTTAAATTCGACATGGTAGTCGGGATGCACTCGGGCCTTCTTCCATTCCGCGAATCGGAATGGAGTCGCCGGTAGAAACTTGAGAGCCGGCCGGTCGATTTCCTCAAACAGCTTCGCTCTCGTGGTGTCCAGTTTCCGGAACTTCCGCTGGTTCAGTTTGATGAGCAGTTCGCGAATGGCCTCGTTTAATTCCCCAAGACTGAAGAAAGTACGTTTGCGCAATGCCGCCAAAATCCAGCGCTCGACAATCAGAACTGCGCCTTCGACCTTGGCCTTATCCCGGGGCTTGCGTACACGGGCCGGGATGATCACCGTGCCATAATGCTCGGCCCAGTCCCGGTAGGTAGGGTTCAGATCCGGCTCGTAGTAACACGGATCCTTGACGCCCGTTTTCCAGTTATCAGGGACTGTGACAGCGGCGACACCGTGAAAGAACTCCACTGTCCGGGTATGCGAGCCGATCCAGGAAGGCAAATCTCGTTTCCAGACCGCTTCGGCGAAGGTGTAGTTGCTGGCACCAAGAACGGCAACGAAGATGGATGAGTCCTGGACCAGACCGGTATCGGGATCGACCACGGCAACCGTAGGCCCGGCATGATCAACGAACATTTTCTCGCCGGCCCGGTATTCTTGCCGCAACACGATGTCCAGCTTGTGCGACCAGCGGCCGTAAAGGTCGCAGAACCAGCTGTACTGATAACCGTCCGGATAGGATTGCTTGTATTCCTGCCAGAGCAGCTCCAGCGTAAGATGCTTGTGTCGGAGCAATTCTGAATGCATCGAGGCGAAATCCGGCAGCGGGACGTCACGCCTGACGGGTACCACCGGGAACAGTTTCACATCTAAAGCGGGGTCTGTGATCTCCGGCGGCAGGGGCCAGGTTAGCCCCGTCGCATGGATTCGACGCAGATAATTGGCAACAGAGCTGTGCGGGATGGAACAGCTCCGAGCGATCTGCCGATTATCCAGACCCAATTCAAATTTTAATCTAAGGACCTCTCGTATCTTTCTCATGGTCAACCTCCGTGCTGGCATCAGTGCCCTCCTGTATCGGAGGGCGTACCTTACCAGCGGTTGACCAGCATCGCCTCAAGATTGACCGGAAAGATTCCGGGATGTTGTCCAGCGTTCCGGGATGTTGTCCACCATTCCGTTCAAGTCGGAAAAGTGGACAACTTCACACCGGAATGGCTGGACAACTTCGACTGGAATAAGTGGACAACTTCAAATGGAACAGGTGGACAACTTCGACCGGAGAACGCACCACGAGGCGTGCGAGTCGAGTCGATCCCATCACCGCGCTGAGAGCCGAATGAAACCACTCTCGAGAGATTGGTCTGCTCGATCCAAAATGTCGGTTAAGAAATATCTTTCTGGCAAGTAGGCTTCAAAAAAGGGGGGGGGACGCAAACCTATTTCGCGGCATCACGCTTTCTTTAATCTGGACCGAGGAATCGCAATAGGTTTGCGTCCCCATTTTCTTTAACATAATGTTATATACGGTTTAAACCTGCCTCGGCCTGCCTTCCTGACCGCTGCGGATTGCCTGCGTCTTGCGGGAGCGTGACATCGACGACCTTGAGTTTTCGGGCGCAGGGGAATGAATCCACTGTGCTGACAGGAGACGATTGTAAAAATTCCTTGTCTTGCATGATCGATCTTGATGTAAGATCCCCTTTGCGATCGCCTGATCGATCCTGGGCTCTGGGACAGTTGCAGAAGACTGCTGACACTCCATATCATATTAGAAGCTGAGCCACCCCTCGGAGCAGGGACCAGATCCCGAGAATACAGCTTAACTATCCGTCCTAGTCTCCACGAGACGGGATTAATGAGGGAGAACCAGATGAGAGAGAAGATTCGTCCAAGAGTATTATTGGTGCTTTTCCTCTGTATTTCGTTTGGCTTGTCTTCTGCTTTGATTGCCGACGAATACGGTGATGCTAAGAAGGCTTATCAGAATGGGCAAAATGATGAAGCATTACGCTTGCTGGTCATCAAACTAAGGAAGGATAACAGTCACCAGGACGCAATAGCGCTTTTCAAGACTGTGCTCAAGTTGGTCATCGACACGCATCAAACCGCCGCGCAGGATTTTGAATCCACAAAGGATTGGGACAATGCTCGTAAAGAGTACGATATCTTGGATAAAGTCGGCAAGGACATTGCTTCTATAAATCCTATGGAAGAAGTGAGGGATAGTAAAGGAAAGAAAGTAAAGCAACCACTCAGCATGCCAAAGATCGATGTGCGTGCGCAACGGGAGAATGCTCGTAACAACGCTGCCCAATCGCACTATGATAAGGCCGTTTTGTTCGCGAACACCCCCGGGAGTTCGGATAAGGCAGCAACAGAGTTCGACGCGGCAATGAGATATATTCCCGACTACAAGGACAGCCGCCAACTTGCTGCTGAATGTCTTTACAATGATGGCGTTGTTCTCTACACAAAGAAAGATTACAAGGGCGCCTTCATGAAGTTCCGTAGTTCCCAAGTTTATGTTCCCGAATTCAGAGATTCGGCAGCACTAGCAGCAAAGGCTAAACAAGCCGCCCTCCAACGCATAGCGGTAATGCCGTTCAATAATTTGAGCGGCAAGAAGGAATTTGGCGACGTAGGTCGAATTCTGACCGACCGCCTTATTTCAGAAGCGCTTGGCACACATCCTGACTTTCTGGAATTTGTGACCCTAGAATTCGTGGAAGAACTCTTGCAGCAGCAAGCTTCAGGCCAACCTGCAGTCATCAATGAAGCTAATGCAGCAAGGTTCGGGAAGATGGCTGGTATCTATGCGTTTGTGTTTGGCAAAGTTCTTTCGATTACCGTATCCTATCCTCCCGAAATTGCCCAGAATGGCACAAGCACAGCATCCGTGTATCCCGGACCTGTTACCATTATCGCGAATTGGAGGAAGCACAGAGTGGAAGGATACGCAGAGGTTAGTGGGAGTTACCAAATAATTGACGTTGGAAAAGGTACAATCGTACACACTGAGAGCATAACTAAGCGAATGGAAGATAGCGCACAGTGGGTAACGTATACCGGCGACGAGCGTGCCATTGAACCATCCGTAAAGGCCTACCAGACCACAGGACAACGCGCGCTTGAGCCTGCAGAGCAATTGGTCAAGAATGCGCTGGAAGGCATTGCCAATGAACTAGCGGGGAAATTGGCGCTATATTTCAGATGATTCGGGTGCGTAACAGTTCAGGGGACGAGCAAAGGCTAGACTAACCTGGATTATTCAGGCTCTTCGTCGATATGAGCACAGCGATTTGAGGTAAGTGCCCGGCCGCCTGCGCGGACCGCTGCTGAGTGAGTGGTTTTTGATCGACACTCTATTCTCGAAAGGCTATTTCAGCATGGCCATACCTCTTAGCGACCGTTAATATTGACGATACCGGATGCTTTTTGTTAGAAACTGTCGGTTTCTATCATACTTTTTCCCTAGTCGGAACAGGCCTGTGAGGGCTCAGGCCTGCCCCGAGGCTCTCGGGAGCAGCGACGGTCCTTGCAACCATGTAGTTTCACAACTGACTGTCTTATTGCAAAAAATCCTCATCAAGATTCATTGTGCTGGGCGGCATCGATATCCTGCCTGATAACGCAGGCTTTCGAGTGCGGTGCCATGATCTCCATGGGCCGCTGCCCGAGATCGTGGTCAAGGACAGCGGCGATTCATTTCAGGACAACGACCGGCTCGGAAGAGAGGCCTGTAACTGGTTTCCATTGCGAGACTGCGGGATCGAATGGCTTGCTGGCTCCCAGGTGGCAGATCTTTGCTGCCATCCAAAGTGGAGACGCGCGCGATGGTAGGCTTCAAGGTTGGGGCCAAGGGCGTCGATTGCCGAAGGAGATAATTTCATCACGGCATATCACAATCTGCACGAACAGGTGGCTGGCTGAATCTGTTTTGGGCCAGAGTCCAACCGCTGGATTGAAAAGGCAAATCGCTGGCTGGCGTCATGCCGCAGTCCCCGCCATGGGGTCTCGGGGTTGTGCCTCAGAGCGGGAAAAGGGGCTTCCAGGTCCCAAAGTCCGCGATTGCAATTTTCTTGGTCTACATTCCCCGCCTCCGATGATCACGCCGAGCGGATGGAAGCTGCCGATTCGTTCTGCTCCATCGCTGCTGGAAGGTGAGGAACGCTGGTTCACTCCCTAAAGCCCTGCGGTGGCTGGACTCGATTACCAACGCGGTGGTAGCATCCGTGCACCATGCTCACCGCCATCAAGGATCTCCACTGTGTGTAATCGCCGCGCAATCGCCCTGACGCGTCTCATTTTTTGGTGATTACGTGGTCGGGTTGCGTATCCAGGATCAAGATTATCCATCTGCAGTTGGAAACAGTGGGGCGACACGATTCTGGGTGTGCGAAGGCGCGAGTGCGCATTCCGCCCCCAGTGGCACCGCCGGTTTGATGCGCCCCCCAGTGTGCCGGTCTTAATTCCCCCTTCAGAAGATTGATTTGCCAGTGTTTTTTTATGTTCCAGGCGCCGTTT
>Ga0315284_10002529_pt1 | contig 26172 bp, 27 predicted proteins | sample YL17G09_16_MG_FD_203696 | JGI IMG/M metagenome (GOLD analysis project Ga0315284, IMG submission 203696) | Sediment microbial communities from Yellowstone Lake, YNP, Wyoming, USA - YL17G09_16 | ecosystem: Environmental > Aquatic > Freshwater > Lake > Sediment | place: USA: Wyoming | collected...
ATCAAACGGATTCAGGATGAGCTCAATGACCGGCCGCGAAAATGTCTTGGCTGGAAAACGCCGAGACAGGTATTATCTGATTACTTAAAAAGCCTGGGTGTCCTAATTCCAGCTTGAATTCAGGATTCAGTAATCTATTGACATTTATTATATAACATTGTATTGTATAACAAATATTCAGACGCTTGAATCCTAAAAGAAACCGGCGCGCGAAATTGAAACTAAGTATATAATACGCATTATGGAAAATTCATCACAACAATTAAAACCGGAAATCACTGGTTTTTCCGGGCTGGGCATAGATCCGAAAATCCTCGGGGTACTGACCAGTCTTCAGTATCTTATCCCGACACCTATCCAGCATAAGGCTATACCTGTGGCTTTGGAGGGAAAAGATATAATCGGCGTGGCCCAGACAGGCACAGGAAAAACGCTCGCTTTTGCCGTTCCTATAATCCAGCGCTTATCCGCGAATAAAGGGCGGGCGCTGATACTTCTTCCAACCCGTGAACTGGCAATTCAGGTGGAATCGGTTTTTTATAAAGTGGGCGGTTTGTTCGGTCTAAGGACCGCGGTTCTTATCGGAGGAAGTCCAATGGGAAGACAAATACGGGACCTGCGTGAAAATCCGCATGTCATTCTGGCAACGCCCGGCCGTATGATCGACCATCTGAAAAACAGAAACGTTCCCATTCACGATGTCTGCGTTCTCGTTCTTGATGAAGCGGACCGCATGCTGGATATGGGATTCGCGCCTCAGATCAGACAGATTCTATCCGCTGTGCCGAAAGAAAGGCAGACCATGCTTTTTTCCGCCACTATGCCGGATGACATTGTAAAGATCGCGATGGCGCATATGAGGCTTCCTATACGCGTGGAAGTCGCGCGCTCGGGAGCCACGGTAGAGCGGGTGGATCAGGAGATGTACATTGTAAAACCTGACCAGAAAACCCGTTTGCTCGAAGCACTTCTCGGCCGGCATCCGGGAACCGCGCTTATTTTTACAAGGACAAAATATGGCGCCAAAAAACTGTGCAAGGCTGTCCAGCGCATCGGTCATTCCAGCGCGGAGATACACTCTAACCGCTCCCTTAATCAGCGACGTGAGGCTTTGCAGGGGTTTCAGACTGGCAGATACCGGATACTCGTGGCAACCGACATCGCGGCGCGCGGGATCGACGTAAAAGATATCGGAATGGTCATCAATTACGACATCCCTGAATTCGCCGAGGACTATGTCCATCGCATTGGCCGTACAGGCCGTGCCGGAAAAGCAGGGCATGCCATCACATTCGCGACCCCGGAACAGGGACAGAAAGTCCGTCATATTGAACGCCTTACGCGCATATCACTCAGAAATTCCAGATTGCCCGAACTTCCTCCGGAACGCCGTATCATTCAGCCCAAAAACCCACAGCCTCAAAACTACCACTCAAAACACCGAGGGTTTGGAAGGCGCAAGCGGTTCAGGGGATAATATCGAAGGTACGCCTGCTACTGCAACACTCTCTCAGTTTTTTTCCTTTGTTTCGCGATAACACAAGCATTCCTTATAGGAGCATCGAATTCTTTTTTGATTGTTTCTTTAATAAAAAACAGGCATTTCTCCTTGGCTTTCATAAAAAGCGTTTTAGCGAATGCCGGATCAGAGCAACTCTCAATGCTATCCTCAGCTACCTTCTCACCAAATTCTTCAGCTAGTATGTCATATATTTCTTTAGCAAGAGCAGCGGATACAATAAAATCTCCATCTTGCCTGCTAAGGATTTCAAAAAGTGCTATAACGTCGGTGGTCACAAAATATTCTGTAACGCGTTTTTTAATGTCATCCTCATTCAATCCTGCAATCTTTAAAACATAATTCATCACGGTGATCAGGGCAGGATTGTATAATTCGATTTGGTATTCAGGATTGGTTTCCATATTTTGAAAAGATTAAAATTTACAAAGTGATTTATTTAACAAACGAGATTTTAAGTCCTACTTTCCCATAATTTTTTCTCAGGAATTCCTTTTCACCATCAGTTAAGGGAATTTGAGGGTCTTTTTTGATTTCAACATGGCAATTGTCATAGTCTTTACCTTCAGCCCGACGTATATCTACAATAGTCTCGGCGTTAAAAAAAAATGCCAATGAATACCGGAGTATGACGGCAGAAAGAGACGGTTCACTTACACACTCGATTATTATCTTAATGCTGCTGCATGAATCTGGACTTTCAAATTTTTCATTTGGGATTTCTTGTGGCATAATAAAAGGATTAATGCTAATTGGTCAAGATTATAATATAAAAATAAATATTTGTCAAGTATTCCCAAACAGTATTTCTTGATTAAGGAACAACATTGATGTAAATTCTCCGCATATAGTTGTTGCTCATTCACAACACCCTCCCATACTAAGCTAAAATCGGGAGTAGCTTGGCGTCTGACTAATGGTGGTTAGCGCCAGACACATTCCCGGTTTTCTTAATGAAACTGAAGCAACGAGGGGTGGCCAAATGCTATTCAAGAGGTTGTTCGTCGCAATGTATAAGGCGCTGAAGGCTCTCGTCATGGCGCCATTTATAATGTGCGCCGCAATCCTCAGGATCATTTGGTACATTCTATGTATACCGGTAGGACCGAACCCCGAAGAATACAGGATCAAGGTCCTGGAGAACTTGAGGCTTTTTTTAGCCTCGTTTATAAACCCACTACACCTCTTCGCTCGAGGTATCTGCGAGTTTGTCGCGGATGCCATCCTTCTTCCCGGCTCCGAGTCGTACATACGCCGGAAGAAATAACCGACATTAAGAAAAACCGGACTCGGGAGGCCTTCGGACCTCCCTTTTCCAAAAACCCAAATCACACAAATTGCACAAAACCCAAAGTTTGATTAGTTTGTGTTGTTTGTACTTTGTTTGGCACGTTTGTGAATTCTGTGCAATTTGTGAATTTTAATACAATTGTATTTATTCAACAACTTCTCCCTCCACCGCCTCATCTTCATCTTTACCCTTTCCCTCGGCCTGAGCGCCAGTCGAAGGCTTCTTTTTATTATGATCGGTTACTTTCACATCTTCGTTAGGATCTGAGCCAGTCGAAGATTTATCCGTAGCCTCTTCATTTTGCACATTCTTATAAATCTCGGTTCCGATTTTCTGCGCTTCCCGTTCTAGCTCCTCAGTTGCTTTTTTAATATCCTCAGGAGATGCTTTTTCATCCTTAAGTAGATCTTTCACCGCGGTGATTTTTTCATTCACCGGTTTTTTCAGGTTATCCGGAATTTTGGCGTCGTTGTCGCGCATCATCTTTTCAAGCTGGAACACAGTTGTGTCGGCTTTATTCCGAGTCTCCACTTTCTCCTTTTTCTTCTTGTCTTCCTCAGCGTGCATCTCGGCGTCTTTGCGCATTTTTTCAACTTCCTGTTCAGAAAGTCCGCTCGCGCCTTTAATAATGATGCTCTGTTGTTTACCAGTTCCCTTATCTTTAGCAGTGACATTCAGGATTCCGTTCGCGTCTATGTCGAAAGTGACTTCGATCTGCGGAATTCCGCGCGGCGCTGGCGGGATGCCGTCTAAAATAAATCTGCCGAGTGATTTGTTATCGGATGCCATTTCACGTTCACCCTGCACGATATGTACATCAACTGATGGCTGGTTATCCGAGGCTGTAGAAAATACCTGTGATTTGGAAGTCGGTATGGTTGTGTTTCTTTCGATGACGCCAGTGGCAACACCGCCTAAAGTTTCAACAGAAAGTGTAAGCGGTGTGACATCCAGAAGCAGTAAATCTTTTACACCGGCTTCACCCATTAAAACTCCACCCTGAATGGCGGCACCAAGTGCCACAACCTCATCCGGATTCACACCTTTATGCGGCTCCCTGTTAAATATTTTTTTCGCTATTTCAGTCACCGAGGGCATGCGCGTCATACCGCCGACCATTATCACTTCATCTATGTCTTTAGCTGTCATTTTCGCGTCTTTCAAAGCTTTCTTGCACGGCTCTACGCATCTATCGATAAGGTCGCTTACCAGATCCTCAAGTTTAGCGCGGGATAGTTTGGTGTTAAGGTGTTTTGGTCCGCTTGCATCAGCTGTGATGAAAGGAAGGTTAATGTCCGTTTCCATTGAGGATGAAAGTTCGATTTTGGCTTTTTCCGCTGCTTCCTTGAGTCTCTGCAAAGCCATCATGTCTTTAGAAAGGTCAATGCCATCGGATTTTTTGAATTCTGAAACGAGCCATTCGATTACACGCTGGTCAAAATCATCTCCGCCAAGGTGAGTGTCTCCGTTTGTTGATACGACTTCAAATACGCCTTCGCCAAGCTCCAAAACCGAGATATCGAATGTTCCGCCGCCCAGATCAAAGACAGCGACCTTCATGCTCTTATGTTTTTTATCCAAGCCGTACGCAAGAGCAGCTGCCGTCGGTTCGTTGATGATGCGTTTCACATCAAACCCCGCAATCCTGCCCGCGTCTTTTGTAGCCTGCCTTTGCGAATCATTGAAATAGGCGGGAACAGTTATAACGGCCTCGGTTACAGGTTGTCCAAGATATGCTTCAGCGTCTGTTTTTAGTTTCTGCAAAACGCGAGCTGATATTTCAGCCGGCTTGTACCATTTTCCGCCCATCTTGATTTCGACTTCTTCATTTTTACCAGCCATTGTTTCAAACGGCATATTTTTAGATTCGCGTTCGACTTCATTGAGCTTATGGCCGATAAAACGTTTCGCGGAAAATATCGTGTTTTTTGGATTTGTTACAGCCTGCCTTTTAGCAACAACACCGACAAGCCTTTCAGCGTCCTTTTCCGCTACGACTGATGGAGTTGTGCGGTTACCTTCCGAGTTCGCGATAACAACAGGCTCACCGCCTTCCATCACCGCCATGCAGGAGTTAGTGGTCCCGAGGTCGATTCCGATTATTTTACTCATGATTCAAAATTTAATTTATAAATTTTGCAAACTCTAAACTTCAAATTTCTAAATTCTAAACAATGATTAATTTCAAATTTCAAAGCTCAAAATAAATGTAAATAATTATAAATTCGAGTTTAGAACATTTGAATTTGTTTAGAAATTAGTGCTTAGATATTAGAATTTAGAGAGTGCGTTAGCACTCCTCATTTTAGAGTGCTAAATAAAATTGTCAATATTTTATTTCTCAACTGGAATCCAATCTACTCCGGAAGCAAAAACATTAGCCGCCTCTTTCATCTGAGATTCAGTTGCCCTGATCGCAAATTTCCATGTGCCGCCTAGTGGCTGTGATTGCAAAAGGGATTTAAGAAATTTTGCATGATTTAACGTCGTATAATCGAGAGTTAGCGTAAGATTTTTTACACCCTCTAATTCTCTGCGCAACGCCATACGTTCTTTCACTGCCAGTACCGCATCCGGATTCGCAAGTATATCCATTACACGATCAGAAATGTCTAATGGTGCTGGAGCTTCATTTTGTATTGCACTCTCCTTTTCCATATTTTTTTATTGATTAAAATTTTATTTCAGGATTGTAAGTAATAAAGTAGCCCCTACAGAAGCTCTGGGGTAAGAGGGTCCAGTTATAAAGGGGATGATTAGTTATAAGATATATTATATATAACTTAGTATCTTAAGGCTGAATGTAAAATGGAAAATGAAAAATGTGAATGCGAAATCAGAAATCCGAAATGATAAATCGGCTCTACGAGCCGTTCCCCACTTTCACCTTCGCAGGTTTCAGCGTCTCATCATGATAGCTGTATCCGGGTTCCAGTTCTTCGGTCACCACATCCTTTTCACCTGATCCCTGCAAAATCGCCTCATGTTTGGTAAGGTCCAATTTTTTGCCGACAGTTTCAATCCTTTTCACTCCAATTTTTGCGAGAGCTTTCGTAAGATCGTCATGCGTATGCATAACGCCCTTTGCCCACGCGTCGTCTTTCAGATTATCTGGCAAATGCTGACAGCTCCTGTCGAAGTTGTCGATAATCGGAATCAATTCTTTTAAAAGCTCCGAATTCGCGAATTTCACAAACCGCATTTTATCTTCCTCTGCGCGGCGCTTGTAATTCTGCATATCAGCTATGCATCTCTGGAGAGCCGTCGTCAATTCTTCGATTTTAATCTGAGCTTCATCTTTCTTTGTCTCAGCTTCATTTTTTTCCTCATCCTTTTTCGCCGCTTCTGCGACTTTTGCCATAAGCTCATCCGATGCGCTGGTTTGCGGTTCTTGGGTTTTCTTCTTTTCTTTTTTAGGTTCGTCGACCATAATTTTTAAATTAAAGACACAAAAAGTTTAGCAGATATTTTTTAACAAAAAAAGCACAGCTTTACAACAAGGAAAGACAGTATTAAAATTCCACCCAAATAATTTTATAAATTATGACCCCCAGACCATCAATACTTAATACGATATTAAAAAACGAGTCATATGCGGAAACCTTGCTAAGTGACACAGGCCTAAAGCCGGAAGAGATCTCTGAGCTTAGGCAAAAAGTTTTAACTGACTTCAGGCTTTTAAAAATGCTTTTAATCCGCCTTAGACCTGATACCCGAAAGAAAACAAATATAGAATTGCTTGCTGGCGAACTTGCAATGGCTACAAAGACAGCCGTTCAATGTAAAGATGTACTAAATTTAGAATTTCACGAGCAAAGGATACGGGAGGAGATAAGAAGTCTTTTAGGTAATACCTAAAACAAACTCGAAATACGAATTTAGAGATTCACGTCGAATGCTATTAACAAATTAGCAAATTATATATACAATAAACCCCCACATAATTTAATCTGCTTTTATATGCCTGAATATATGTTTGAAATAATATCAGATGAAAGAGCTCGCATCAAAGCTGCAGAATTAATTTTAAAAGGAAAAACCCTTGAATCAACTGAAGACCTTACCGATGAAATGAGGGATTATATAAGAGTGCTTATGGTTCATACTGCCGGAAAACCTTTCGTACTTTCTTTTAGGGAGCGGGCGGGACTGCTTTCAACGCTTGAAGAACGTCTTACACATAAACCTAAACATTATAGACGTCCAAAAAACATTAATTTTGCCGAAGTCAGAAAGGCTCTTGAAGCTAACCAAACTTATATGTTCAGTCTGGCACAAATGGAACAAACTTTCGGCGCCCCTGATATTATCGCCATTGAGCCCGGAGCTTTTGTTTTCGGCGACTGCTCAGCTGAATCCCCCGATCGATATAATCTGACCTACGATAAGGCCACTTACATGGCAAAAGAATTCGGCGTTGATATGATGTCAGAGGAGGCTTATCTTTTGCTCCAGAGGTCAGAAAAGTTTGATCAAAGAACCTGGATTTGGCTTGCAACACCAGATGATATAAGAGAATCTGGCAAAGCGCTATGTGGCGAACGACCCGAAGAAGGCAAAGTCAGTGTGAAGCAACGCGATGCGAGTGATCATGATTATTTGTCGGGCTGGCGCGGTATGCTAAGGGTTCCAAGAGTTTGAATTTTGTAATTTGTAACTTGTAATTTTTAATTTTTTATACCCTTGCTCTGAATAGAATTACAAATTACAAATTACTAATTACAATAAATATGTCTGAAATAATAACAGATGAGAGAGTCTGCATCAAAACTGCGGAATTACTGTTAACACACAATACCCTTGGATCAGATGAAGGGCTAAGCGATGAAATGAGGAATCGTATTTGCGAGCTTCTGGTCCGTACAGCCGGTAAACGCTACGAACTTAGTTTAAAGGAACGGGCAGAACTGCTATCAGCGCTTGAAGAACGTTTTACTAAAAATCCCGAACATTATTCGCGCCCCAAAGGTGTCAATTTTGCCGATGTTAAAAAGGCAGTTGAAGCAAACCATGAGCTTATGTACAGCCTTGCAAAGATGGAACAAACACACGGTGCCCCTGATATTATTGAGGTTACAGAAGATGCTTTTATATTCGGCGACTGCGCAGCTAAATCACCTTGGCGCCACGATCTTTTTTATAGTAAGGCAGTTGAAATGGCCGAAGATTTTGGTGTGCAAATAATGGATGAAGAAACTTATAGGGCAATCCAGAAAACCGGTAAATTTGATTTAGATAGTAAAAGCTTTATTAAAACTCCTAAAAAACTTTTAGAAACCGACACGGCGCTCCTAGGTCATCGTTCTGGTGATGAAGTCGTCGTGGACAACGTTTATGCCAGCAGTGGTACTGGGGGCTGGCGCGGCGTGCTCAGGGTTCCAAGAGTTTGAATTAAAATTCAATTACATATAAAATAAACCTCCATATAATCTAACCTGTACTCATATGTCTGAAATAACAGATGATCAAGACCGCCTAAAAGCAGCGGAATTAATTTTGACCGGCAAAACCCTCGAATCTGCTATTTCCGCCCTGGAAAATGCAAAAGCGGAAGGCAAACTTCCTGAGTATCTTCAGGCGAGAATCGACGCTTTGGCCAGTGTTCGTTCACAGGTCAACAAGACTTTGTCTAAACCTGCTGAAAAGCGCGAACTTACACCTGAACATCAGACTTTACTACTTCCTGTTTTTGAAGAACGCTTAGCGCAAAAGCCCCGACACTACAGTCACCCAAAAGGCATCAATTTTTACGACGTCAAAAAGGCCCTTGAAGCTAACCCCGCTCTTATGTATAGCCTAGCAAAGATGGAAAGCACAGGTGGCATGCCTGACATAATTGCCGTTGAGAAAGATGCCTTTGTGTTCGGCGACTGTTCGGCTGAATCACCCAATCGTCGGGATATTACTTATGACCAGGCCTCTGAAATGGCTAAAGAATTCGGCGTGGATATAATGACAGAGGAAATTTATCGTGCAATGCAGGAATTAGGAAAATTTGACCGAGAGACCTGGGGCTGGCTTGCGACAACTGCTGATGTTAGAGAATCTGGCAAAGCACTAGGTGGTAACCGTCACAACGGCGGCAGTGTCAACGTGCACCGATACGATGCACACTATCATAATCCGCACGCAGGTTGGCGCGGTGTACTAAGAGTTCAAAAAGCTTAGACTTTGAACCTTTGATGTTAGTAATTTGTAATTTTATACCGTTACTCTGAGTAAAATTACAAATTACTAATTACTAATTACTAATTACCAATAATTATGGCTAAATTAGATGTAACACCCGATCAGTTAATAGATGCGCTTAGGGCTGAAAAAGAAAGCGGGCATCTGACTGCTGAGCATATCCAGTCTCTGGCAGACCTTATATCTGATGTCCGGCCTGATGTTGCAGGTAAATTTATGGAAGAAAAATCCATTACTGAAATAAAAATCCCCAGATCTCCGGCAACGGTTGAATTAATTAAGAGACTTGAAGCGCAGTACGGTGAATGCCTAACTACCCTGAAGCACTATGGCTTTTTAACTGAAAACGGCGAAGCCAAAGAAGGTGATATTAACCCCCCGTCTTTTGAAAAAGTCATGGTAGCTTTTATCCCCGAAGAATTTGAAATCGCAAGCCATTTCCAAAAACCTGTTCTGCTTCTTATTCCTGAAACCTCCTTTACCGCTAAAGTCAAAGCTATGGATGCTCATAAACAGAAAGGGCAAAAATATGACACTTTAGTTGAAGATATATACAAAAAAACCGATTCAGGTTCAGACAAAATCACGGGCTGGCGCGTTGTCATTGCCGACGGTGCACAGGAAATGAGAGCTCATAAAGACACAAGGCCCGATTTACACTTTGGTGCGCGCATCATGATCCGTAAAGGTGTAAGAAAAATACCCTACGAAAAAGGCATGGACAGGCACAAATATATTCTTCTTATGATGGATGCTATCAGGAGCGGCAAACCTATTGATAAAAAATCACGGACTATATTAGATGACGACCCCGTCTTATGTGACTCACAAGTGCCGAACGCAGGCTTCGATCCGGAAGACCGAAATGTCCATTTTGGCTGGAGCATTCCGATATCCACCTCCAAAACCTATTGTTTCCGTTCCTCTGTAGGAGGAGATGTGCTGATTTCTTAGGCTTTGGTCTTTAATTTGTAACAGTGTTGATTCTAGCCTAAGCCTGGAGTTAAAAGGTATAAAAAACGGCTTTTTATCTGTGTAATGAAATTATTGACATATTAAATAAAATATGATTTAATTATATGCTTTAAAATTGAATTAAAGCATAAGATGTCTAAGGACGAACTTAAATCAAAGCCAGCAGAAGGAGGCGAGGCTCGGAAAGATGCTGAAAATATTGTAACCAAAACCCGTGAAGCCATTACTCATGCGATGGAAATGGCAGATTTACAATTAGAAATGTTCGGTCTTGATATGGGTAACATGACTCCTAAAAAGGTCGAAGCTTTTTTTGCGCCTTATGAAGAAGACCCGATTGCTCAGCGCCTTAAAGACAGAATGCTTTGCATATTAGAAATCAGGAATGATCTAAATGATAGGGAACTGTTGGGAGCCATTTTTGGTCTGGATGCAATGGGTCCTGTAGGTATCCAAACAACCCCTGTTTCAATTAGTATGGATTTCTATAACCCTATCGATTGGGCAAAAGTGACCATGAAAAAAGAACCATTGTTGCGCGGGCTAACGGATTTTTTATTACCAAAAGGGATTTCATCGACTCGCGATTTTACCGTGAAGGATAAAAACGATGGCACCAGCAGTGAATGCAAAATTAATATAGATTATCATCGCGCTTATGGTTTTACAGGATTAAGAAGGATTAAAAAGCATGAACAACGACACTCGATGAATCGTGAGGTCAAAGCTTATCCAGACCATTCATGGCGGCTACTCAAAAGTCTTGATAAAGATGACGATGAACTTACAAATATAATATTGGAAGATTTATCGAAAATTTCTTTAAACCGCCTTAAATCCGAATTATCTGCTTTCATTGTAGCTGGGAATAAATCAAAACTGGCTCTAAAACACATCATATTTAAACTTGGTCCGTTAATCGGCAAGTACGATTTTATAGATGCGGACAATCCATCGTTTTGGGATTTTTGGAGAAAAAAGGGATTGCGGGAATCTGTAATTGAACGGGTTAAAAAAGAACTACCAAAAAGAATCAATGTGCCAGAAATCCTTGAGCGGTCATACGCTGCTGTTGAACTGCTGGAGCGTAAAGGCCATTCCCGTGAATGGGCTGTCAGTTTTCTGTGCGCAGATGATAATTTAAGGAAAGATTGGCTTACCTTAGCTGAGGCTTGTCCGGCGGCAGCGACCAGAAATGTGCGATAAGCTGAACAAACTGCGCCGTAATAATTTTAGAGGGACCTGTTTTTGGCTTATCTTTTGTTTATTTTATGGATTAAAAGAGAGAGGATGGACTAAACTTCATGCAAAGTCTTTATTGATATATACATAAAAATATGATATACTTTTTTGAATATATTTAATTAATGTCAAAAGCCAAATTCACATCAAAGCCATCAAAGAAATACGAAGTTCAGAAAAGAAATACTGAAAATTTTACCGCAGAAAACCGTGATGCTATTGCTCATGCTATGAAAATAGCGGATTTGCAGGTAGAATTGCTCAAAATTAATATGGAAAAAATGACTCCGAAAAAGATCGAGGCTTTTTTTAGGCAATATGGAGAAGATCCAATTGCCAAACGTCTCAAAAAAAGGATGCTTTGTATATTAAAAATCAGAAATGATTTAAATGACGAACAATTGTTACAAGCCATTTTTGGCTTAAAGCCAATAGGGCTTATTGATATACAAGCCACACCAGTTTCAATTAGTATGGATTTTCATAACCCAATTGATTGGGCAAGGGTGATGATAAAAAAGCCATTATTTAAAGGATTAATGGATTTTTTATTTCCCAAAGGGGACTCAACGCCCCGAAATTTTACCGTTAAAAATAAACATGATGGCACCAGCGAAGAGTACGAAATTAATGTCAATTATCAGCGCGTTTATGGGTTTGCCAGCCTACAACGGATTAAAAAACACGAATTGAGGCATTCCCTGAACTGTGAAGTCAGCAACAGGGGCTCCAGACATTGGTCTTGGGAGGATCATTTTGATGAAAATGATGAAAAATTGGCTAAAATTATTACAGAGGACTTGGCTCAGGTTGGTCTGGCATACTTGAAAGATGAATTATCTGCATTTATAGTTGCCAGGAACAAGTCAAAATTTGCCCTAAAATATTGTGTATTTTTAGTAGGCCCGATTGGAGGTAGGTATAATTTTAAAAAAATGCCGGATTTGTTTTTTTGGGATTTTTGGAGAAGGAAAGGGTTACGGGAATCTGTAATTGAACGGGTAAAAAAAGAACTGCCCAAAAGAATCAATGTAACAGAAATTATTGGGCGGTCATACAAAGCTGTTAAACTGCTGGAACGTAAAGGCTATTCACGTGATTGGGCTGTAAGTTTTTTATGCACAGGCGATAATTTAACAAAAGACTGGCTAACTTTAGCGGAAGCCTGCCCTCTAGCTAAGACCAGGAAAGTCCGATGAGCTGAATTGACTGTGCCGTAAAAATTTTGAAGGAATCAGTTAATGCGCCTAAAATTTATTAATGATCCAATATCCTAAAATACGACTCACTAAAATAACGATAGCCGCAATTCCGATATGCTCTAAAATAGCCCTGTAAGGGTTTATTTTTTTCTTCACCGCCACAACATAGCTGATAAAGCTGATCAGAAAAATCCCTAAAATAAGCAGATATACAGTCGCGACAAACAAAGGGAAAACCGCTATAAACAAAATAAATAAAAGTGAAATCAATAATCGCGTCATAAAGTTGGTGAATGTCGAAAGCCAGACTTCCTTTATTTTAAAGCTCTCAGCTTCCTGATAAATATGTATACCCAAAGAATCTGAAATATTGTCCGCCAGAGCGATAACAAGGATGCTGCCGATAATATTCATTTTAGCGTTAGCAGTAAAATAAAGACCAATGATAATTCCTAAATTTGTGATAATTGCTGTTGTGGCGCCAAAAATAAATCGATAATAGCTTTGGGCTAAATACTTACAGTTCAAGTTTTGCATATAATATGTATTATTTTTTATTGTGTTTTATGCGATGATTGTAGCAAAATCAAAAAATAATTTAAATAAACTATAATCTATTGTATAGCTTCATCGGCTGAATAAAGTAATGACTTTTTGATCTGGCTTACGGAATATATTGTTGGGTGATTTTACTTATAATACCGTTCTTTTCTTCAATCCGGAATGGTGTTTTGATATCGAAAGCGTCCGTTTGTTCAAACAAGTTTTTTAGTTGTTCAAGACTGCTTTCCCGCAATTCCATAGATGGAGATGTTATCAAAAAGACTTTTACATCGGTGTTTGCTGTCAGGGTTTTGTTAACTCTGACTTTACTGAAATAAAAATTGTTATTGAGACTTGGAGCGCAATCACCATCAAATATTCGTTCTTTGGAGCATCCAGTTTCTGCGATTGCTTTGGCTATAGCCTCATCACCATTTAGCATTTCAGTGGTTTCAACATCCATAGTGTATTGATTTTGCTGGAAAGTAATCTTTTTAATGAATGCCACTTTATTATCTATAAAGACCTCATCGTTAATTGTATTCGATATCGGTACATTTTCCGTTTGCTCTTGAGGCACTGGTGTTGCTGGTGAATTATTTTTTTGTGAATTAATCGAACAACCATTTATCAATATAAGAGAGTCGATTAATAAGCAAAGAGAAAAGAACTTTTTATAAAAATGATTTTGAACCATAAGTAAAATTAAATTTATTTAAGTTTAAATTCTTTATAAAAAAATGACATTTATTTTAGATTGGAGGAACCGGTGGGATTTTCTCACGTGCTCACTCACTTTGTTCGTTCCGCGGTCGAGCTTCACAATAGTCGCTACCCGCGTCCTTCGGACTTGGTCGCTCCTTTGTTCAGGCGAACCCCGCGGCTGCGCCGCTTATTGGGTTCTCATCCCACCGCCTTGCCGTGACGAAATCACGCCGAAGTCTTGACGAAGGCTGGTGGAGGAACCGGTGGGATTCGAACCCACGGAATAACAGTTTTGCAAACTGCCGTGTTAAGCCACTTCACCACGGTTCCATATTCAAGCTCGCTCTTTTTTTTATCAGATTTATTGTTTAAAAGCAAATACAATAAGCTAAAATTCGCCTGAAAAGTCATTTTATGATATGTTATTTCTAAATACTAAGAAAAAATTATATGAACAAAAATCTAACTATCAGACTTTTGTCAGCATTTATAATTATCTTTGCGATATCAGGGATTTTAGTCTTATCGAACGCATCGAAAGTATCAGCGCAGACAACTGGCGGTATTTTTATCAGCGTTACAAAAAAGACATTTACCCCATTTGATATCCTTACCATCAAAGGAAGATATTTTGATACTAATGCGGCTGTTTCGGCAATCTTTACCACAAAGGGCGGAGAAATTTTCATAATCCCTGCAGCCAGTATCAAAACTACCTCTATTGAAGTGCAAATTCCTATGGTGGCGTTTAATGAAGCAAAAGGCGCTTTTTCACGGCAGGCGGTTTCGCTAAAAGTCATCCAGATTAAAGAACAGGGGGAAAAACTTGCAGTCAAAACATCCAATGAGATCACAGGGCTTATCATTACAGCTCCCAGAACCCCAAACTTTCTCAAAAAAGCTGCCTTTAAGAATTTGCCGAAAGGAACGCTCAGTAAAATATTCCTTTCTGTATCACTTCATAGTTTGAATTCTGTGGCGGATAGCATATCAAAGAACAACTCTCAGCTGAGCGCATCTTTTAAAAAATCTCAGGATGGTCTTAAAGATTTGATTTCAGGGACGTCGAAAGTAATAAAAAATCCAAAAACTTCTGTACAGCTTCCAACGGATACCGAAGAGAATCTGACTCTGAATTCCTCCGTACTGGCGAGAACAGATGCTGTTTATTCCGCGTACTTAGGAATTGCTGAGAAGAAAAAATTTATTCCTCCATTACTGCCTGAAAGCAGTGATTGCATGAATGAGGGGCTGGGTGATCCAAGTTTATCTGACTCAGAGAAAGAAATGTATGGCTATATTTGCCAACCAATAGACTCGGCAAAAGAGAAGCTGCCGATAGCGAACAAGGTAGCGGAAATAGGTTTGCTGTTTGAATGGAGCGCGCCCCAAGTAGTAGGTGGTGTTATGCTGAGCTCTGCCGAAATAGTCATGAAAACTGCAATAGAAGTAGCGCTTGCAGGCTTTCTGCCATTAAAAATGGATATGAAATTATCTATAAATAAATATATGGCGGATGCTTCAGACGCTCTCTGTAAAGCCATTGACGATAAATTACTGGGCGGCGGCCCAATACTGGATCAGATCGGATATTTGGCTGATACATTTGTTGAAACTGGAAAATACATTTATGGCCGTTTCGCTAATCCTCAAAATTATTTAGGGGGTGATTTTTTTGCCATCTTTGCCGAACCTTTTTATTACATGCCGAACGGCTTTAATCCTGATGCGCGTTTAATAAAATTCAATTACGGAGATTCCAAGAACCCGAAAGTAACTGTCCGCCAGTTGGTTGTGCCGTCCAATTCTTTATCTCTTATCCTGGATCCGACAGGGATTTTGAAAGGCGGTTTTGATGTTATTTCCAATCCTACCCCTACGCCTCCACCTTCACCAACCCCGACTCCTGAACCGGAGCCTGAAGAAAAATGCACAGAGCCTTATAGTGACACATACCATAAATGCCTGTCTGCATGCGACTCTATCAATGATCTGATTGAAAAGTCCAATTGCTCAAATACTTGCATTGGGGACGCGCTGAAAACCGACTGTCCTTGGTAGCTTTAAATCAGTCTATTCAACAATTGGAAAAATGTGGATACGAATTAAATCGACATTGGATTTTATAAATCAAATATAAACTGGATTTTTTTAATCTTTAAATTTATATTGATTCAGACAGTTAAAGCTTATTAAAAAAATATATGAAAAATATATTTAAAAAAATTATTGGATTGATTCACCTTAAGCATGAAAAGCCATGGAAAAGGGTTTTATTGATATTGCTCCCTTTTGTTGCCGCGGGTCTGATAATCTTGATTTCGGAGGCGGGGACGGGCAGGATTATTTCATTTTTTAATCTGAAGCTGCCAGTAACTGCGCAACTCAAACTTCTCCCAAAAGGGGAATACGTGGACAGAGAACATAACAATGCGATCATTGTAAATGAATCAAATTTTGATTATGCGTCACAGCCTATCATTCAACCGAAAAAGGACATCGCTAATACCGCAAAACCTGAAGAACAGGAAGATTTAGGCCTGATGCCAGATGGCACCTTTAAAAAAAGCAATGGGTCAAGTTATCTGACATATGAGAAAGCTGTATTTGCGAGAGTGCCGGATGAAGGTGATATAATTTTTCTCGAAAAACCTGAGTACGTAAGAGGCGAGCCTATACATTTTGCTTTGATGAATGTCGGAAAATTTAAAAAAGATGCCGAAGGTAAAAATTGGGTGGATATGGATTTAGTTGTAATTGACCCTGACGGAAATATAGCTATACAAAAACAGCATTTGCTTGGCGATGGCGGACACCGTGTGCTTGAAAACGATACAGCCCCTTCTCCGGACGGTGTTTATTTTCCCGTAAAAAGCGTTAAAACAGGCACTTATAAAATCAGCCTGAGGGTATATGACAGGATCGGCGGAGGCGAAGTCAGCGACTCAGGTACTTTTTTGCTAAAATGATTCCGAATGGTGGCTACAATAGTGACCACAATTGTGGCTACGATTGTGGCTACGATGGTGGCTAAGGTGGTGAAATATTATAAGCCACAATACTAGCCACAACTCTAGCCACAATCCGAAAATAATTTATTAAATTAAAGTGAAAGTAGCTCAGCTCATTAAAGGCACGCATAAAATGCAGAATATGGAAGGGGGAGTCGATATTGTTGACCATACAGGTTCTGTAACTCTTATTCAGGATGGCAAAAGCAATATATTGGTGGATGTCGGCGCAAGGGGAAGATTTGAGGAGCTGCAAAAGAAATTATCTGAAAATAATGTGACAACCAATACTGTCGAACTGATCATTTTGACCCATTTCCATCTTGACCATTCTTTTAATATCGGGATGTTCCCAAAAGCACGCATAATCGGGTGGTCGCACGAATGGAAATCAGGTTCGACTTTTAGGATAAGTAATATCGAGACCTGGTCAGTTGCCCCCGGGATATCAATACTGCCTACCCCTGGGCATACACCTGAACATATTTCTGTTGTCGTTGCGCACGAGGATGGTAAAAAAACAGTTATTACTGGAGACGCTATCAATCAAGATTTTGCAGACACTAAAAAAATATCAGCCTACGCCTTTGACCTCAATCTTTATAGCCAAAGCGCAGAAAAGATAATGACGGTTGGAAAAGATCTGATAATAGGTCATGGTGAACCTATAAGCCTAAAATGATTTAAGCATAATGGTTAAATCGCGATAAATTGGTTTGAGCTTTTTTTATCAAAATCCTTGTTTCTGGTGAGTCTCCAAGTTTAGCTTGAGCATTTTCAATTGCTGTGCGTGGATCTGATTCAGCCAGATTAGTTAATGCTACATTAAGGACCTCGCGATGATAAGGCTCTGTTTTGAATGCGCTATCAAGTCTTACTGCGGAACCTGGATTTATTTCAGCTGCTTTGCGCGCGGCAGTTTCAAGAAGTTTTGGAAACTCAGGCTGATCTTTTAGCTGTTCAGCACTTCCTAATATGATTTGAGGTTGTTCTTTAGCTAATTTAGCAAGTTTTTCTCCTGTTAGATATTCGGGATTCGGCACGGTATCGCCGAACTTATTATTCTCAAGTGCAATTCCGCCTACTTTTTCTGTCTTTTTAACCTGGCGATCTGAAAACTCCTTGCTTCCTTCTATTGTTTTAGGTGCTTCAAATACTTCTTTAGGCATTTGAGCCTTAGCTTCAGGCGCCTCAGGAGCCTTTGGAGCTTCCTGGAATATTAAACGCGCATCATTCAGTACGCCGGATTTTTGCTGATAAAAATAGTGCATAACAATTGCAAGTTAACTTACTGCATCGTAAAAATCAACAAGAATTCGGATTAACAATCACGGATTGATTTTTAGTGTCCGAACCTCAATAAATCTGAAGCTCATTTTAAGTACATTTAAATGATTGATTTATTCTCTGAAATATGCTAAAATATTAAGATTAATATTAATAACAAAAATATGGAAACAAAAGATGATGATAAACTTAAAAAACATATACCCCCGGATGAGGTAGCCCGCGAACTTACGGCTTTCTCAGCTTTTTTGCAAAGCAGCACAACCGATGAGGGTGGGCTGGCACAAGCGGGAAATGAAGCTGCCACAATGGCGCGCGCTAATATCACCGCAGAAAAAGGAGGCGAGGAAGCTGAGGAAGAACAAGAAACACCCGTATGGGCAGCCAACTTGCCTCACCCTGAAAATATATTTGTTGAAAAGACCCATGAGCTTGAATTATGGCATCCTGTTGCCAAGTCTGCAGGAAAAAGCAATGAGGAAGTTGAAATCCGTTTTAGGAGGATGGGTGAGGAGCTTGTTCCTGGCGGCACTGTTCTGGAGCAAGGGGTTGAGCTTGGAATTGTAAAGAACCATTTCTCTAATGATGAATGGGAATATGTCGTAAAACCGATTTTGGAACGTTACGTAAATGCTTTGGAACTGCGCATTTTATCCCGTTCTGTAACAGAAAAAAAGAAAGATGTAGCAAGAAAAATCAAGCAAATAGCCCCCCAGGTATTCAGGGCAGGGGAAATTCCTGATCTCGAAAAAATTGTACATAAGGGGAAAGAATTCCGTAGGATCATAGGCGAGCTTGTAAATGAAATGAACACCAACCCGCAAGTCTTAAAAAAATGGATAAACGAAGTGCTTAAAGAGGAAAAACCAGAGCCCATTCAAAGAAAGGTAATCGAAAAGGGTAAGGGGGAAGGGAGGAAATATGAGGAAGTGCAAAAAAAAGCAGGATTAAGAAGGCTGATGCAGCCTTTTGAGAAAGGTGCTAAACAAACGTTTGAAAATTATGTTGATGATTTAGCCGATCGTATATCCAAATTGGGTATGCAATTGCTTTTTTTGAATTCAAAATATACCGAAGGGCTTTATAAACCACCTAAAGTAAAAAAGGATTTTGTGGAAACGCCCTATATGACAAAATGCCTTGAGCAATTAGCTGAACGTACAGGAAAGCAAATTGAAGAAAAGAAAGGTATGGTAGGTATTATTGGAGAAATGGGTACAGGTAAAAATTACCTCGTAGAACATTTTGCAGCCAAGACCAATAGGCCTTTTTTCTATTTTCCCTGCTCCCGAGGTATGGATACAGCGGATTTGGGTTTTCATTTTGAATTTCGTAAAGGTGAAAGCTATATTATGCCTTCAGCGATGGCCAGAGGGTTAAAGACTAAGAATGCCGTAATCCTGATTGATGAACCTAATGCCCTTCCTCCAGAGGTCGTTGCAGGTTTACACGGTTTAGCAGATCATAACCGTTCATTTGTTTATAATGGAGTGGAATTTAAAGCGGCGGAAGGGGTAATCATAGTTATGACCATGAACCCGGCTTTTTACGAACACGTTAAAGACCTTCCAGAAGCTTTTTCTGACCGTACTTTAGGCATGGATATGGTTATGGATTATCCGCCTTTGACTAAGCTTGATCAGTTAGCGCAGGAAAACCTTTGGAGTTCTGCTGAACGAGAACAGGCTTTGCAGGCAGATAATTCACTGGATCAAGTTTACATTTGCGATGAGGCATTGATTGTAAAAAACCAATTCTCCGATCTCAAAAACTGGTCAGATGAGGATTTTACAAATTTATGGGATGTAGTGGTAAATGGGCAAGGGGAGGCGGTTTTGGGAGATAAGGCAAATCAGGTGGAAAGGTTAAAGCCATTTGTTAAAGCGATTTTTATTATCCTCAAGGTATGTGATGCGTGGCGCAAACGGTATAAAAACGGAGATATACAAAGAACAATCAGCCTGCGCGGCTCCACTGCAGTTGCTGAGAATTTCTTGAGGACAAAAAACGTAAGAAAGGCATTTTTAGATTTGTATAAACCTAATAGCCTTAAATATGACGGAGGTCAGGAAGATTACGAAAGCCTGGAACAGATTTTAAATGACAAAGACGAACTCGACAAACTTTTGAATGAAGAAATCGGGGTTTGACCACTGATTACGCAGATTAAACTGATTTTTATGATTGATTATCAGGATTACATGATTAAAAGTTACAATTTCAAATAAAAATGCAAACAAATCCCGAAACATCATCGGCCTTCGCGCAGGCTTCGGCCGACTCGTCATCTCTCCTCGACCAGTTATCCGAAATCCAGGATGAAGCAAAAAGGAACAAGGTGCAACTGACACCCGAAGTGACTCAGTATATCCGCGAACATCTGGAGGCGGTACAGCAGAAACTGGCAAACAGAGAAGAAGTTACAGAGGATGATATGAAGTTTATGCAGGATGTGAGGCTGTGGGTCGATTTGCCTAAACATTTAAGGGAAAAATACAGTAGCATTCAGGAAATGAACCAAAGCAATGAGGTAACTGAAGTCAAAAAACTAAAACTAAAGTCGCAATACAGCGAACGTCTTATGACCCTTCAGCATTACGGCTTCTTAACTGAAGCAGGCAAAAGCAAAGAAGGGGATGTTCCAGTCCCTTCGTATGAAAAAGCCATGAGTAATTTTAAGCCCGAAGAACTTGAAATCGTAAGACATTTCCAGAAACCAATGCTCCTTCTCATTCCCGAAACTTCCTTTGCCGCCAAAGTAAAAGCCCTGGATGCGCGTAAGCAGGGAATGCAGAAAAATGATACTTATGTTGATAATATTTTCACCAAAACCGATTCAGGTTCAGACAAAATCACAGGCTGGCGCGCTGTTATTGTTGACGGCGCGCATGAAATGGACGCTTACGAAGGCGATAACCTCGGTTTAAGTTTTGACGAACGTATTAAGAATCGTAAAGAGGCACGCAAATCCGGCGAAAAGGGTATGGACAGGCACAAATACGCGCTTCTTATGATGGAAGCCATCAGAAACGGTGACCCTGTTGATAAAGAATTATATACTTTATTGGATGATGATCCGGCCTTATCAGTCTCCAGCGTGCCGGGCGCGTCCTTCGACCCTGATGACCGTGAGGTCGACTTCGACGCGCGCTACCCTGTCCTTGTCCGCGGCTACGCGCGGTTCCGTTCCTCTGTGGGGGGAGATGTGCTTTTGTCTTAAACTTTAAACTTTAATTTTTTCTTAGTTTTTAGCTTTAATTTTATTTCTAACATGCCCCACACACTCAACACACCACAGTCCATCCTCGACCAGCTTTCTGAAATCCAGTCAGAAGCCGAAAGAAACAAGGTGCAACTGACACCTGAAGTGACCCAGTATATCCGCGAACACCTCGAAGTTGTCCAACAGAAACTGGCGAACGGAGAGCCTGTATACCAAGAAGATTTGGAATTCATTAAAGAAGCACGAATATGGATAAAAAGGGCCGTGTTCGTCAAAAAACTGGAGCTACAGTATGACGAACGCCTTGAAACCCTTAAACATTATGGCTTTTTATCTGAAAGTGGTGAAGCAAAAGAAGGCGATATCCCGCCCCCTTCCATCGAAAAAGCAATGAGTACTTTTAAACTCGAAGAGCTTGAAATCGCCAGCCATTTCCAGAAACCAATGCTCCTTCTTATTCCCGAAACCTCTTTTGCCGCCAAAATAAAAGCTTTAGATGCTCATAAACAGGGAATGCAGGGAAATGACACTTACGTAAATATAATTTATACGGATTCCGATTCAGGTTCAGCCAAAATCACCGGCTGGCGCGTTGTTATTGCCGACGGTGCTCAGGAAATGAAAACTTATGAAGGCGATGATCTTGGCGCAAGAGGAGGCAGGCGAATTGAGAATCGCAAGAAAGCACGTAAGCCCGGAGAGAAAGGTATGGACAGGCACAAATACGCGCTTTTAATGATGGAAGCCATCAGAAATGGTGACCCCATCGATAAAGAAAAATATACTTTATTGGACGATGATCCGGCTTTAAGAGACTCCCGCGTGCCGCTCGCGAACTTCCACCCTGACTACCGCGAGGTTAACTTCAACGCGAGCAACCCTGGCGTCGTTGATGATCTCGCGCGGTTCCGTTCCTCTGTGGGGGGAGATGTGCTGATTTCTTAGGCTTTAGTCTTTAGCCCTTTTTTGATTTTTAACTTTAATTTTATTTCTGACATGCCGTACACACCCGAAACATCATCGGCCTTCGCGCAGGCTTCGGCCGACTCGTCATCTATTCTCGACCAGATTTCCGAAATCCAGGATGAAGCCAAAAAGAACAAAGTTCAGCTGACACCTGAGGTTAAGCAGTATATCCGCGAACACCTGGATGCTGTACGGCAAAAATTGGCAAACAGAGAAGAAATTACGGAGGATGATATGAAGTTTATGCAGGATGTAAGATTGTGGATTAGCCTACAGGAAGAAATGAGGCGGAAATATCGAAGTATTGAGGAAATGAAGCAAAGTTCTGAGGTCAGTGAGGCGGTTAAAGAGGCTTCAGCAAGAGGAATCAGCCCAAAACAATGGTTCGATCTACTTCATATTGCTACGGTTGTTACAGAGAGAATAGAAATTTTTAATAAGGTTTTCGGCTATCCTGAAGGTCAGAAAATAGCATGGATTGATAAAACTTTTGAATTTCCTGGAAACGGCCGGATCAAAACTGTTGGCCAATTGAAACTTAGTGATTATGAAGACCTCACTAGACTTCCAGATAACCTAACAGTAAATACTAATCTAAACCTCTCAGATTGCATATCACTAACATCCCTTCCATCTAACTTAACAGTTGGCGGATTTTTGTCTCTTAAAAACTGCACTTCACTTACCCATCTTCCTGATGGTTTGAGCGTGCGCGGAGATTTAGATTTAACAAAAAACCTTAAAGAACAAGTAATACAAGATGCTAAACGCCTGAAAAAAGAAGGTAAAATAAAAGGTCAGATTAAATTTCGTAATTAATAATCATAATGACTCAAATTCCCGAAACAACATCAGTCAACACCCTTCTCGACCAGCTTTCCGAAATCCAGGATGAAGCCAAAAAAAACAAAGTTCAGCTGACACCTGAAATCCAGAAATATATCCGCGCACACCTGGAAGCTGTGCAACAGAAACTGGCAAACAGAGAAGATGTTACAGAAGATGATATGAAGTTTATGGAGGATGTTAGGATGTGGATTATTCTTCCTGAGGACCTAAGATTAAAATATAAAAATTGCGAAGATGCAAAAAATTCTGAAGAAGTGAATACGATTATTATCCAGGCTAAAAATTTAAATATTTCACTTCATGAAGCCTGGATGGAAGGCAAAAAAAGAGAGGTAAATGCTAAGCAATGGCTCGATTTACTTCATGTCGCTGAAGCAAAAGGAGAAAAAAAAGAATGGATAGATGAGACTTTCAGATTCTCCGGGGGTGGCAGGATAGAAAAAGACGGAGATTTAAATCTTTCTGAATGTAAATCCCTCACAACTCTTCCTTTAGGTCTAGAAGTTAATGGAGGTTTGAATCTTGCAGAATGCAGAAATCTCAAGAATCTTCCTGTTGGGCTTAAAGTTGCAGGTGATTTGGACCTATTGTGGTGTACTTCCCTTTCCTCCCTTCCAATACTTATGAATGTAGGGAATCTAAATATTCATTTTAATAATTCTCTCACTTCTATCCCTGAAGACTTGAAATTAAATGGATATTTACATCTCGAAAAATGCACTTCCCTAGCTACGTTACCAGCTGGTTTAAAGGTAAATGGGTATTTATGTATTGGAGGCTGTACTTCCCTATCATCACTTCCAGCAGGCCTGGAAGTGGATGGGGATTTATGGCTATCAAACAATCTCCATGAACAGGTAAAAAAAGACGCCGAACGCCTTAAAATAGAAGGAAAAATTAAAGGCGAAATTAAATATTATAATCCATAACATGCCCCATACTCCAAATACACCACAGACTCTCCTCGACCAGCTTTCCGAAATCCAGGATGAGGCAAAAAAGAATAAGGTGCAACTGACACCCGAAGTCGTGCAGTACATCCGTGAGCACTTGGAAGCTGTACAGAAGAAACTGGCAAAAAATGAATCGATTTACGATGAGGATCTTGAGTTTATCAAAAATGTGCGGTTTTGGATCAATTTACCGGAAAATGTGAGACAAATGTTTCCCGCCATTGAAGAAATGAAAAAAGAATCTGAAGATGAAGCAATGAAAAGAAATATAACCCCAAAACAATGGTTTGACCTCCTTCATGTTGCGAAGGCTGCGGGAAAACAAAAGGAATGGATTGATGCAACATTCAAATTCCCAGGAAAATGCATAATAGAAGCTGAAAATTTAGAGCTTAAAAAATGTCCCATCACCCATCTCCCGGATAATTTAAAAATAAATAATGATTTAAATATACATGATTGCAACTCTCTTACTAAACTACCAGACAACCTCCAAGTTATCAAAAGTATGTTTGTCGAATACTGCACAAGCCTTAAATCTGTTCCTAATAGCCTTAAAGTAGGTTGGAATTTAGCATTCAATAATTGCAAATCTCTAACTTTTCTTCCTGATAATCTAAATGTAAACATGGTTTTGAACCTAAATGAGTGCACTTCTCTTACTTTTCTCCCTCAAAATCTTAATGTAAAGGGTTATTTATATCTTATTGGATGTGTTTCTCTTGCCTCCTTGCCGACAAATATAATGGTTTATGGAAGTATATTTTTATCTAAAAATGTCAGTGAACAGGTCAAAAAAGACGCCGAACGACTTAAACAAAAAGGAAAAATTAAAGGTGAAATTAATTATCAATAATTTTTGTCCTCTATTTACTATTTTCAAATTTTTAATTCAATTTAATGCCAAATAAACCCGAAACACTACAGTCGCTTTCAGACCGCATCTCCGAAATCCAGGATGAAGCAAAAAAGAACAAGGTGCAACTTACACCTGAGATTCAGGCATACATCCGCGAACACTTGGAAGCCGTTCAGCAGAAACTGGCAAACAGAGAACCGGTTTATGATGAAGACTTGGAATTTATAAAAGAAGCGCGATCATGGATAAAAAGGGCAGTGTTCGTTAAAAAACTGGAGCTACAATATGATGAGCGCCTTGAAACCCTTAAACATTATGGCTTTTTATCTGAAAGCGGTAAAGCAAAAAAAGGCGATGTCCCGCCCCCTTCTATCGAAAAAGCAATGGGCACGTTTAAACCGGAAGAGCTTGAAATCGCCAGCCATTTCCAGAAACCAATGCTCCTTCTTGTTCCCGAAACCTCCTTTGCCGCCAAAATAAAAGCTTTAGATGCCCATAAACAGGGAATGCAGGGAAATGATACTTATGTTTATAAAATCTACACTGATTCCGATTCAGGTTCAGATAAAATTACCGGCTGGCGCGTTGTTATCGTTGACGGCGCACAGGAAATGGAAATTTATGAAGGCGATGATCTTGGCGCAAGAGTAGGCAGGCGAATTGAGAATCGCAAGAAAGCACGTAAGCCCGGAGAGAAAGGTATGGACAGGCACAGGTATGTCCTCCTCATGATGGAAGGAATAAAGATTGGTAACCCAATCGACCTGACTGCCTATACCTTATTGGACGATGATCCGGCTTTATCAGACTCCAGCGTGCCGAACGCAGGCTTCCTCCCTGGCCGCCGCAAGGTTAGCTTCGGCGAAGGCAATCCTGAACATGTCAGCGTCTGCGCGCGGTTCCGTTCCTCTGTGGGGGGAGATGTGCTTTTAACTTAAGCTTTAAACTTTAAAATCTTTGATATTAGTAATTTGTAACTTGTAATTTGTAATTTTTTATACCGTTGCTCTGAATAGAATTACAAATTACAAATTACTAATTACAATAAATATGTCCGAATCCCCAAAAACATCATCAGCCCCTCTGTTAGACACTCATACCATCCTCGACCAGCTTTCCGAAATCCAGGATGAAGCTAAAAAGAACAGGGTACAACTGACACCTGAAATCCAGAAGTATATCCGTGAGCACCTCGAAGCTGTTCAGCAGAAACTGGCGAACGGTGAACAGATTTATGAAAGCGACCTGGAATTCATAAAGGAAGCGAGAGTTTGGATAAAACTCCTTTCAGCGCTCGAAGCCCGCTTTGCCAAAAAGCCCAAATATTACAAACGCCCCGAAGGCGTTGATTTTGCCGA
>Ga0315284_10002530_pt1 | contig 26171 bp, 21 predicted proteins | sample YL17G09_16_MG_FD_203696 | JGI IMG/M metagenome (GOLD analysis project Ga0315284, IMG submission 203696) | Sediment microbial communities from Yellowstone Lake, YNP, Wyoming, USA - YL17G09_16 | ecosystem: Environmental > Aquatic > Freshwater > Lake > Sediment | place: USA: Wyoming | collected...
TGTGGCGTCCGGCAGCTACGGCACTGGTGAACACACGGTCAGGTTCGATGGATCGGATCTATCATCCGGCATGTACTTTTGCAAGCTGCAGGCCGGTCAGCGCACACTGGAAAGAAAGATGTTGTTGCTGAAGTAATCAGCGCGGCGTCTATACTTAAGGGCGGCTCCGCCGGAGGGTGGGTCCGCCCTTTCATTTTGCCGGGGCACTCGATCATCCAATCTCCTTTGACTTTTTTTGCAATTTGAGGTTGCCTGCATTGGGAAATATTTGTATTATTTCAAGATGGAACGGATTCATCGCTTGCGCAAATTCTGCGTGCAGGCACGATCAATCGAATGGTATAAATTAGGAGAAGGCGCATCACTTTGAAAGTCCAAAAAGAGCAACTGGGAAGCGCCCGCTGGCGGCTGAATGTGCAGGTCGAAACCGAAGAGGTCTGGGCGGACCTTGAATTGGAATTGCAGAAACTGCAAAAAGAGACGGCCCTGCCCGGTTTTCGCCGCGGCAAGGCTCCGCTTTCGATCTTGCGGCAGAAATTCGCCAAATCCGTCGAGGCGGACATCCTGCGGAGGCGCTTGTTTGAGTTCTACGGCCAGGCCCTAAAGGAAGCGGAGATCGGCGAAACCCTCTCCTCGCCGCATATAGATTTAGTCCAGGCTGAAGCAGGCAAGACGCTGATTTTCAACGCTGTTGTGGAGACGGAGCCTCCCATTGAGCTCGCATCCTACGAAGGACTGACGGTGGCGCGCGAGCGCGTTCAGATCAGCGATGAAGCGGTCAATCAACATCTGGATCGGCTGCGCGAACGCCAGGCGGTGCTGCATGAGGATCCTTCGCCGGCCGGTCCACAAAGTCTCTTGGAGGTGGACCTGCAGGAGCTGGACAGCGGTCATCTGCCGATCATCGGCCACAAACGCGAGAATGTGCTTATAGACTTGTCCAAGAGCTCGCCCGAGTTTCGCGAGTCGCTGCTGGGCATTCAGGCTTCGCAGAGCCGCAACGTGGCAATTCTGAAGCCGCCATCCTCGCCCAACGATCCGAAGAAATACGATCAATTCCAGGTCACCGTCAAGGCGGTGAAGCGAATGGAGATGCCGGAGCTGAACGATGAATTCGCGCGCAGCGTGGATGCCAACCTGCAGGATATTTCCCAACTCCGCGAGGCCGTCCGAAACATGCTGCAGAACGAGGTGGATTCCATCGCCTATCAGCGGATCGCGCATCTGCTGGTGCATCAGGTGGTGGATAATTCGCGGCTGGACGTCCCCGAAGGAATGCTGAACGACTACCTGGATCGCTTGGTGGAAGACGCCAACCGGAAGCATCGGCCGCAGGACGGACCCTTCGACGAGCAGCTTTACCGGGATCGGTCGCGCGGCGGCGCGGTATGGAACCTCAAATGGTTTCTCTTGCGCAAAAAGATTGCCGAGAAGGAAGGCTTGCAGGCTGCGGAGGAGGAGATTGAGAGCGAATATCAAAGATTGGCGGCCTTATTAAGGAAGCCCTTAAAGGAAATTAAGACCCTCTTTTCCCAGGGCAGCAAGCGCGGCCAGTTGGAAGATGATATCATCGAACGCAAGATCTTGCAGGTGCTGATCTCCAAGTCCCGCGTCATTGATCGCACCGTTTCCTACGAGGAATTCTTCGCCAAGTCTGAAGCCGATCATCATCATTAGGATTTGTGCACATGGCTTGGAAAAAAGTCTCTCCGGAGCTGAGCCAAATCCTGGCGGAGGCTATGACGGCCTTTCCGGCGCAGAAGAGAATCATGTTCGGCTGCCCCGCTTACTTCGTCAACGGGAACATGTTCGCCGGCGTGCATCAAGACAGTTTGATGATTCGCCTCTCCGAAGCTGATCAGCATGAACTCCTGCGGCAAAATGATGAAGTCAGCCCCTTTGAGCCTATGCCGGGACGGCCGATGAAGGAGTATCTGGTCTTGCCGACATCGTTGCTGGAGGATGCCCGGGAGTTCGGCCAGTGGCTGCGGCGGTCGTTTGAATATGCGTCGTCGCTTCCGCCCAAGCAGCCTAAGGTGCCCAAGAAGAAGTCCAAGCCGGCGGCCAAGAGGCGATGAGCAGCAAGACCTATTTTGACCAGGTCGCCCCCGTCTGGCAGAAACTCCAGCAGAGTTTCTTCAGCGAGGAGGTGCGGGAAAAGGCTCTTGCGGCTGCGGACATACAGGCGGGTCAGGTCGCTGCGGACATCGGCGCGGGGGCGGGCTTCATGACGGAAGGATTACTGGCCCGAGGTTTGCGGATTATTGCGGTGGATCAATCGGAGGCCATGCTCGAACAGATGCGCAGCAAATTCGCCGGCTCCTCGCACCTCGATTTGCGCTTAGGTTCGGCGGAAAATCTGCCGATAGAAAATAATGAGGTGGATTGCGCCTTCGCGAACATGTATCTGCACCACGTCCCCCAGCCGCCTCAGGCCGTCGCGGAGATGGCGCGCATCTTGAAGCCCGGCGGCAGGCTCGTCATCACGGATCTGGACAAGCATTCGTATCAATTCCTGAAGACGGAACATCACGACCGCTGGCTGGGGTTTAAGAGAGAGACGGTCCGGCGCTGGTTCGAGGAGGCGGGGCTGAATGAAGTCTCGGTCGAAGGCGTCGGTCAAAACTGCTGCGCCACGTCATCCTGCGGCGGTGAATGCGCCAGCGTGGGGATTTGGGTGGCGAGGGGCGTGAAGTAAGGAGAAAAAATGGCCATGAGACTTTCAACATACGAGAAGAAGCTGGCGAAAGAAATCAGGGAGACGCCTCAGGAGTATCTTCCAAATCTCCTGATGCTGGTTCGCATCTTCCGGGAAAGCGTCGCCTTGAAATCCGCCGAAGCCAGTTTTCGGCAGGGATGGAAGGAAGCTTTGGCGGGCGAAACCTTTCCCGTTTCCGAGTTATGGCGCGACGCCAGGTCCAAGTGAGCAAGCACTCCATTGGAAATCAGATATACAGCAGAATTCAAACGCAATATACGTGGCCTGGGAAAGAAGTATCGCCATTTGCGTGCTGATCTTCAGCCAGTGCTTGATAGCCTCCGCTCTGGGGGAATAATTGGCGATCAGATTCCGGGAACTCATTATCCCGTATTCAAAGTTCGGGCAAAGAACAGCGATATTCAAAAAGGGAAAAGTTCCGGCTATCGGCTCATTTATTGGCTCAAGACGCGGCGATTGCTCATCTTGGTCACCATCTATTCGAAGTTGGAGCAAAAGGATGTCTCTGCCGAGAAGATTCGGCGAATTATTCGGGAAAGCAGTTAGTGCCCAATTCGGATGATTGAGCCTTCATTATCTATCTTGAGACACATCACAGGAGTCCTCATGAGTTTAGTCCCCATGGTCATCGAACAGACCGGCCGAGGCGAACGCGCCTTCGACATTTTCAGCCGGCTGTTGAAAGAACGCATCATCTTCATCGGCATGCCCATTGACGATACCGTCGCCAGCCTCGTCATCGCGCAGTTGCTGTTTCTGGAGGCGGATGATCCCGACAAGGACATCTTCCTCTACATCAATTCGCCCGGCGGGGTCGTCACGGCGGGCTTGGCGATCTACGACACCATGCAGTATATCAAGCCGGACGTGGCGACGATCTGCATGGGGCAGGCGGCTTCGATGGGCGCGGTCTTGCTGTCCGCCGGAGCTCCGGGCAAGCGTTCGGCGCTGCCCAACGCGCGCATCCTCATCCACCAGATCATGGGCGGAGTGCGCGGCCAGGCCGCCGACATCGAAATCCACGCCAGGGAGATTCTGAATATCAAGCGCCGCCTGAACGACATCCTCGTCAAGCACACCGGCCAGTCCTATGAAAAGATCGAGAAGGACACCGACCGCGATTACTTCATGGACGCCGACGCCGCCAAGGTGTACGGCTTGATTGACGAGGTCATCACCGAGAAGAAGGAAAAAAAGCGGGATAAGAAATGAACCCGACTACCGATCGCAGCCAGATCTGCTCCTTTTGCGGGCGCAACGCCTCGCAGGTGCAGATCATGGTCAACGGCCCCGACGTCAACATCTGCGACGTCTGCGTGCGCGCTTCCAACCGGCTGGTCAGCCAGTCGCTGACGCAGCGCCGCCAGCAGCGCATCGAGAGTTTTCCCACGCCCGAACAGATCAACCAGCGCTTGAATGAATACGTCATCGGTCAGGAAGAGGCCAAAAAGCGCATCTCGGTGGCGGTGTACAATCACTACAAGCGCATCAATACGGCCGGCATCGCGGACGACGTGGAGCTGGACAAGGCCAACATCCTCATGGTCGGCCCGACGGGCACGGGCAAAACGCTGATCGCGCAAACGATGGCGCGCTTCCTGCAGGTGCCTTTTGCTATTGCCGACGCGACCACGCTGACCGAAGCCGGTTACGTCGGCGAAGACGTGGAAAACGTCTTGGTGCGTCTCTTGCAGGCGGCCAATTACGATCTGCCGCAGGCCGAGATCGGCATCGTTTATATTGACGAAATAGACAAAATCGCGCGCAAGGATTCCAACGTCTCCATCACCCGCGACGTTTCCGGCGAAGGCGTGCAGCAGGCGCTGCTGAAATTGCTGGAAGGCACGATGGCGTCGGTGCCTCCGGAGGGCGGCCGCAAGCATCCCGAGCAGAAGCTGATCAACATTGACACGCGCAACATTCTCTTCATCTGCGGCGGAGCGTTCGAGAGCCTGGAGAAGATCGTGATGAATCGGGTGGGAAAGAAGGTGATGGGCTTTGCCGCCGAGGGCCGCCGCGAAAAGAAAAAGCGCAACTTCGAGTACCTGCGCTTGCTGGAGCCCGATGATCTTTTGAAGTTCGGCCTGATCCCCGAACTGATCGGCCGCCTGCCCGTTTTCTGCGCCTTGGACGAGCTTTCCGAAGAGGCCATGTCCAACATCATGACGCAGCCCAAGAACGCGCTGGTGAAGCAGTATCAGAAGCTCTTCGACCTGGAGGACGTGAAGTTGTCCTTCGAACCGGAAGCCTTGAAGGCGGTGGTGGCCAAGGCCATGAAACGCGGCACCGGCGCCCGCGCCCTGCGCTCCATCATGGAAGACGTGATGCTGGACCTGATGTATGACCTGCCCTCGCGTAAGAACATCAAGCGCGTCATCATCACCCGCGAGGTGGTGGAAAAGCAGGCCGAGCCGCTGATGGAATATGTAGAGACGAAGAAACGCGCCTAAGCGCGCAATGCAAAATGCAAAATGTAAAATTTAAAATGCAAAATTGTAGGGGCTTGTCCGAGGGACTCCTTCGGAGATTTATCAAGCCCCTATTCCTATTTCCCCCTTTTCTAAAGGGGGATTTAGGGGGATTACATAAGCGCGATTATTCCGCCATAATCCCCCCTGGCCCCCCTTTAAGAAAGGGGGGAATGCGCGGCAGGAGGTAACTCCTGTCGCGACGGGAATCCATGTTTTCGCGTAGGGGTTGGCCTCGTGCCGACCCGCTTCTTTATGATAAACCCGGCCATCGAGCTGGCCGGGCCACCCGCGGAGCTGGCCGGGCCACCCGCCGAAAAAACGCGCCTAAGCGCGCAATGTAAAATGCAAAATGTAAAATTTAAAATGCAAAATTGTAGGGGCTTGTTCGAGGGACTCCTTCGGAGATTTATCAAGCCCCTGTTTTTATTTCCCCATTTTCTAAAGGGGGATTAAGGGGGATTACTGAAGCACTAATATTCCGCCGTAATCCCCCCTAGCCCCCCTTTAAGAAAGGGGGGGAATGTTCTGTCTCGTCAGGACTTGTCCCGAAGGGACGGCTTCGCCGCGTCCTGACGACTTTTTTGTGGATAGAACGCGGCAGGAGGGAAAACTAGCCGCGTTGCGAAGTTAGAAATCTTTGGCAGGGAGAAATGCTTCCCCGGTTTGTGATGCGTGGCGCCTTATCCTTTCGATTACATCTGAAAGTCCCATACTTCCCCCCAATATTAGATACAGGTGGCTATAATCAAGAAGTAGCAAAGGCGTCTTTGCGCTTGATGCCTCTTGAATTGCGACCGATGAATAACCGGATATGGACAACATGACCCCCATAGTATTATCGGCCTTTGTAATGACCTTCTTGTAAAAGGAGTCTATATCGGGCGCTGAGGCTTGTTCAGATGTAAATTTTAGCTCCACCAGATAGGTTGTGCCTTCTATGGTAATAGACCCATCAATCCCTCTACCATTACTGATATATGGTTTTCGACTCTCGACCTCACTAAATTGAACGAGCTCATAAAACCAATCCTGAAAAGCATAACCTGCTTTGGACGCTCCGATTTCTTTCGACAAATTACCTAACCGCTCACTCAACTTCTTTAGTGACTGCTGCGAACGCGATATTTCTTCCTGCTGTTTTTGGAAATCCTGCCGTAGTGTTTGTTTTGCTTCATTAGATTCGATTTCCTCTTCCTGTTTTTTGTGATGATCTTTTAGGCTAATTACAGCGGCCTTTGCCTCGTCTATTTTTTGTTTCCAGCCCTCCCATCCCTCTAAATCCGGGAATGTATGCTGTTCCATTAGGTTTTTTGCCATTAATAGTATTGTTCTACGACCATCATCCGTTGTGGGCAATTTTTCAAAAAGCCTATCCAAGAGAGCTCTCTTTGATTCATCGGCTGCCCAACCTGCAAGAAATGAGCTTGATATTTTGCACTGACGGAGAAAAGCTGCAAGAGCTTTTTTTCGCCAAAACGACTTAAGGCATGCATCATAAACAAGTCCAACATAATAGGGTGTTATTTTGGCCTTCATTGCCGCTCCATTCGTTCTGTTTTAGACTAGTCAGCTAGGAAGTTCGGCCAGCTTGTGGGTCGATTATTCATTTAATTGCATAACTGCTTAAAAGTCAGCGGCTTAGCCTTTCCAGCGGCGATCTGCCGCTTAGCTTTCTTCGCCGCCCGCGTAAGCTGTTTGTGCGTCCTGGCAAAAGCACGATCCCACTTCGCCTCATCCCGCAGATCTTCGATATATTCGCGCAGATGCTCCAGCACTCGATCCTGGGCTTCTTCCGGCAGGGATTCCAGCATCTTGATGGCGGTGTTGACTTTTGCAGCAGACATGTGCCAATCCTCTTTTGTCCAATCTAATTATAAAAACCTTTTCCTGAAAATGCAAGAGATTTTCCATCATATTTCTGACACTGGTGGCAGCAAGCTGCCGCACAATCCCTGGATTCCCGGAGCCTGAGCCTCCCTTCGGGACTTCCGCGGGAATGACACCACGTCATGATAGTCGGCGTCGGGGACGACGCCGACTACGGCCGAATGCTGAGTGCTGAAAGCTGACATCTATTCCTTCAGCTTCTCCCGGAGCGTCTTCCGGTCAATCCCCAAAATCTGCGCGGCCTTCTCTGGGCCGTCACGGACCACTCCGTGACGGCAAAAGATGGCGTAATGACGGGGCCATGACGCCCCAGGGAGCGTGTCGCTATTCCTTCAACTTCTCCCTGAGCGTCTTCCGGTCAATCCCCAGAATCTGCGCGGCTTTGGTCTTGTTGTTTCCTACGGAGGCGAGAACGTTGCGCACGTATTCGGTCTCCACTTCGGCGAGCGAGCGGTCGAAGCCGGCGGCCTTCAGCGCGGAAAAGCGCATGGGTGACGGCAGGTCGGGCACTTCGATCACCTTCTGGTCGGTCATCACGACCAACCGTTGGATGACGTTTTCCAGCTCGCGCACGTTGCCCGGCCAGTCGTAGTTCTTCAGAGCATTCATGACGCCATCGGAGAACTGCGGCGTCACTTTGCCGTATTCCTTCGCGTATTTCTTGGCGAATTGATGCGCCAGAATGAGAATGTCATCGCCGCGCTCGCGCAGCGCCGGCAGAGTGATCGAGATGACGTTCAGGCGGAAGTAGAGATCCTCGCGGAAAACCCCTTGCTTCACCAGCCCGGGCAGATCCTTGTTGGTCGCCGCCAGAATGCGCACGTCCACTTGCCGGGTCTTGGTTGAACCGACCATGGTCACCTGCCGATCCTGCAAGACCCGCAGCAGCTTGGCCTGCATCGCCAGCGACGTGTCGCCGATTTCGTCGAGGAAAATCGTGCCGCCGTCGGCGGTCTGGAAGAATCCCGCGCGAGTTTCGCTGGCTCCGGTGAAGGCGCCTTTCAGATGACCGAAGAGTTCGCTCTCCAGCAGGCCCTCGGGAATGCCGCTGCAGTTAACCGGCACGAAGGGCGCCGCCGCTCGCGGGCTGCCGTAATGGATGGCGCGCGCCACCAGCTCTTTGCCGGTGCCGCTTTCGCCGTAGATCAGGACCGTGGCGGCCGTGTCGGAAACCTTTTGGACGGTGCGGAAAATCTCCAGCATCGCCTCCGATTCGCCGATGAATCCGGGGGCATAGGGCAGGCCCATCACCGCGTCGGATTGGCTGCGGCGTCTCGCGTTCAGTTTCTCCAGCGCCCGGCTCACCGCCGCGAAGAGCTCCTCCTCTGTGAAGGGCTTGGAGAGATACTCCTGAGCGCCCGTTTTCACCGCGCGCACCGCCCCTTCGATGGAGGCGTATCCGGTGATCATCATGACCTCGGTGTCGCGGAAGTTTTCGCGCACGTGGCGGATCAAGTCCAGCCCTGACACCTTGGGCATCTTCAGATCGGTGATGACCAGGTCAATGGCGGTGCGCCCCAATATGTCAATCGCTTCGGCCACTCCCGGAGCCGCAAAAACCTGATAGCCTTGCGACGCCAGATTGCGCTGCAAGACTTCGAGCGTCCCGGCGTCGTCATCCACGACCAAGAGGCGCTCTTTTTCAGTTGCTGAAGCCATACTTTGCGCTACTCAGTTTGATTATGCTCCCTGGCAATGGGGAGCACGATGGTAAATTTCGATCCCCGGCCCTCTTCGCTCTCGACCTGAATCGTCCCCCCGTGCGCCGTGATGATGCCGTGCACCACCGCCAGCCCCAGACCCGTCCCCTGCGATACGTCCTTGGTCGTGAAGAAGGGGAGAAAGACGTGGCTCTTGACCTCCTCGCTCATCCCGATGCCGGTATCCGCCACGCTGAGGAAAACCTCCTCTTCGTCCGCCCAAGTTTTGATGGTTAGAACGCCGCCGTCGGGCATGGCCTGAGCGGCGTTGACGACGAGGTTCACCAGCACCTGGTTCAATTGCGCCGCATCCGCCGCAGTCTCAGGCAGATGCTCTTGAAGATTGAGTTTCACTTCGATGCCGCCTTTGGAAAGCCGTCCGGAGAGCAGATTCAGAGATTCCTCGACGACCTTGTTGAGGCTGACCCGCTCCTTGCGCGAGGGCACCTGCCGCGAGAAGATCATTAGCTTTTTAATCACTTCGCGGGCGTAGAGCGACGCGCGAATAATCTTGTCAATATCCGCCCCGGCCTGATCGGGCAGGCCGGCCGCCTTTTGCGCCAGTTGCGCGAATCCCAAAATATTGCCCAGCGGCTCATTTAATTCGTGGGCCACGCCCGCCGCCAGTTGTCCGATGGTGGCCAATCGGTCGGCGTGGCGGAGCTGCTCTTGCAGTTTCTCCTTTTCGTCTTGAGCCACCCGGCGCTCGATCACCTGCGCAATATCGCGTGCGATGGTGTCAATGAGACTGCGCTCTTCTTTCAGGAAGGGGCCTTCATCCAGTTCGGGGCGGTCTTCCACGTAACCAACTTCGATGGCGCCGCGCTTCTGTCCGCCGACGATGATATCCGCCGCTTGCCGATGGATGGACCGGTCGAAATCGGCGGTGCTGTGAACGTCTCCATTCATGATGATGCGGCCTTGAGCGACCTCGGGATAGAGCCACGCCGGAGGCAGCAAATCGACAATACCCTTCAGCAGCTCTTCCAGGGGAATATCCGGCTGCTCCACCAGCCGCGAAATACCGTAAAGGCAGGTCAGCTCCTTGACGCGCTCGCGCAGCGCCACCTGGGCGCGCCGGTGAGCCAGCGCCACGCCCAGATTGTGCCCCAGGCTTTCGTAGAAGGTAACCTCATCCTCTTTGAAGAAATCTTCCCGGGCGCTCTTGAGGATGACCAGACCAATGTTGGCGTTCTCTACGGCGATGGGAAAAAACAGCAGGCAAGGGTGGGGGCCAGCGAGGATCACACGATAATTGCGCAAAGTCCCGTCCGTCCGGGATGAAATGGTGATGGGCCTTGAAGCATCGGCCACTCGGACGCTGCCGTTATCGGTGACCACCGGCGGCGCTGGGTCGAGCCGGCCGCGCACGATATCCCAGCAGAGGCGGTCAAAATCGGTGGAGGGGGCGGGACTGGGCAGGAGATGCCCTTCGTCATTTTCCATCAGAGGGCGAACGTCGAATTGCGACGGCTTGGATTCGCGGAAGAATTCGCAGCGATGGTGCCGCCGCCTCTCCAGCAGGCGCAGTTCCACGGCGTCAGCCTCCGAAAAGTCCATGAGAAGCGGCCCGACCTCTTTTAAGAAATCGAGGCGCGGCAGACCTCGGTTGGCGTGATGCAGAATTTTATGAAACAGCGCTCGGAAGTCCTCGCGGGATCTCCGGCGAGCGCTCGGCCCCCTGATTTCTTCCGGTGCGGGATTTTGAGTGTCCATCTGCGATAAATATAAGAATCGCCCGGCGCTGGGTCAAGCAGAACCCGTCCCTTTCGCTAAAATAAATCTCCCCCGACCGGAAGGGTCGGGGGAGATAGTAGGCATTATTTCCGCGAGCGAAGAATTACTTTTCGCCCCAGAGGTTATTTTCGCGCTTGCCGGCTGCCACTGTGCCGTAGTAGTCAATGGAAGCCTGGAGAATGTCATGAGCGTAATCCCGGTTGTGGACGCCAAAGCTCTTGTCATTTTCCACGAAGAACCACGCCCAGGCTGCCGCGCGCTGTTCGGGCGTCGTGATGGAGGTGTCCCCGACCGTCGCAGATTCCCATCCTGCAGCAGCTAAGTCAGGGTTAGCGTCAAGGATCATCTGCTGGAGATCATCCATCAAGGCTGCCACGGAGTCCTGGATCCCGCCGATGTTGAAATCGGTCGCGCCGCTGTGGCAGGGCTGGCAGGTCTCGATTTCAGGTTGGAAGGTGTGCCCGGAAGACGCCGGTCCGCCTTCGCCCTCCACATAGCGCATGTGGCAATTAACGCAGACATTGGTGAGCATCCCGTCGTGCTGATTGGGGGTTTGAGCAACCTCGAATCCCGGGATTTCATAGGTGCCTATCCCTTCCACCATATCACCTTGGGGGCTTTCATGCTCGCCGAAATGCGATGATCCGGCGCCGTAGATGTGCGTTTCCATATTCGCCGCTGTGCGCCGTCCGCGATGGCAATTGCCGCACATCAAGCTCTCATTCCAGCCGCTGATGACATAGCCGGTGGGATAAGGCAGAGCGATGTCTTCCTGAGCGCGAAGCTGGGTGGAAGTGTGCATATCGTGTGAGTCATGGCAGATGCCGCAGCCGACCTGATGGGCTCCGTACTCCTCGAAGTCCGGTGTGCTCGGCCAATCGGCATCCCACTTGCCCAGGAAGCCTTCGGCGATATGACAGTAGTTGCAGCTTGAACCGCCCCATTCTTCCTCAAATGCTGTTTCTCCGCCCGCGCGTTCCATGGCCGTGCCGTGCTGTGATAGCGCCCATTCTGCCGGCTGAACTGTGTGGCACTGTGTCGCGCAAGTTGTGCCCGCCAGAAGATCCGGAAGGGCCACATTTGGATTGTTCGTCGCTGGATTCGGGCCCTTGGGGCCATGGCACGCTTCGCATTGGACGTTGTTCAGCGCCGCCACGGGATTGTCATCGTAGCCGCCGTTGTCCAGCGCTTCATCCCAGCCGGTTTGGTGGCAGGGATAGCAGAATTCATTGTAGCTGGGATCGCCGACCAGGGAATCATGAGCAAATGAGTGCTTGGTTCCCATCCAGGTGCTAATGACGGATTCGTGGCAGTGTCCGCAGGTGTTGGGATTGTCCCCCAGATAATACGGCATCACCGACGGCACGTAGGTGTTGACGCCCACGATCAGATTGCCGGTAGTAGTATCGGTGCCGGCAATGACATACACCGTGAAATTGAAAAGCCCCATCGCTTCTGCAGCCGTCCAGATCGGATTGGCCACCGTCGCATCGTTGAATGTGCCGGCCTGAAATTCGGTCGTCCACAGGTAACTCAGCGCGTCGCCGTTCGGGTCATAAGCTGCCACCACCAATTGGGTGCTCTGGTTCGTTCCGATCGAGTCGGGAATCGCCAGCGCTGCCGTGATAATCGGCGCCAGAGCCGGATTGACTCCCGGATCTCCCGGCGTGCCCGGCGCGCCCTGCGGGCCTTCCGGACCTTCGCAACCCCAGAAGATGAGCAGCGCTGCCAGCAAAAGGCTCAAACTTGACATCGCTTTGCGCATCGCAAAACCTCCTTAATTGTTTGACTATTAATCCACATTGTGAAGTCCTCCACAAACCGCCGCCGCAAATATATAGAGAGAAAAAGTTAAAGTCAAGGTTTATGCAAATTTTTATAGGTGGTCACTTTTGGGCTTATCCGGCTCCCAAAATTTGCCCTTTTGCCTGCGCATGGAAGTCTGCTTGGCGCCGTCATGATTCTGAAGACGTGGATTGATTCCTAGAACTGAATAGGCCTGAATGGCCAGGCATCTTAATTGCATATCGAGGTCTTCACGCGAATCGCCTTTGCGATCTCGCGATCCCGGTAATTTGCAACTCTTAAAATATCAGAATCTTAGAAATGCCTGAGCATTCCGGATCAATCCGAGGGGCATTTGTACAGGCAAAATGTGCCGGAATCGAAGGGAATTTAATTCAGTTGTGAGGTGCCATGCAATCTTTTAGCAGATCTTCGGCTGGGCGCGACATGCGCCTTTTGCGCCTGCGCCAGGCGCGATCTTCCGGGCAGCCGATCCGCCTGCGGATCATCTCGCCTTCGGACGCAGAAAAAAACCAGTTCAGTCAATTGCAGTGGTCGGATTACTGGATCAAGTATGAGCTGATCAAGGCCCTGGGCCAGATGCCGGATCTCTTCATCACCGAATTTCAGCCGCACGTGGAATTGCACCTCTTGGGCTTTCCAACGCAAATTGATCCGCGCATCTACACGATGGCTTGGATCTACGGACATCCGGATCTGGTCACCGAAATCGAGCTCATGCAATATGACCATCTTTTCTGCTATTCCTCGCTCTTTCAAAAAGAACTCCAGCGGCGCGGCTACGAATCCGAATTAATGATCGGCGCGACCAGCAAAACGCCCGCGCCATTTCGCGAAGTCCGGTATCCCGCGACCTTTGTCGGCAATGCCCGCAAGGGCGGCAGCGGACGTCCCGCCGTGGAGGCCTTGCTGGAATCTCAGGAGCATTTTTTGGTCTGGGGCAAGGGCTGGGATACCAAGCTGTCCAAAAAGAACCTGGCGGGTTCCTATTTCGATTATGCGCAATTGGGCGAGCTTTATGCCGGCAGCGAATTTGTCCTGAACGATCATCATCCCGATATGGCGCGCTGGGGTTTCGTCTCCTTTCGCCTCTACGACGCCCTGGCCTCCGGCGGCTTCGTCATCAGCGACCGAAATCCGGGCATTGAAGGAATCTTTGGGGGCTCTGTGCCGCAATTTTCCACTGCTCAGGAGCTTAAAGACATCTTCGCTTACTTCCGCGCCCACCCCGATAAAAAAGAGCAGTTGCAGGATCAAGGCATGCGCATCGCCTGGTCGCATAATTGGGAAGCGCGCGCCAAGCAGCTTCGCAGACATTTGCTGGCGGTGGCGGATCTGTCACAGGCCCTCCTGGTTGCCCGTTCGCCACAGCGGTCAGCGGGGGGGAATTCGGACCGCTTCGGTCCTGATGTCCAGGCCGGTGCGGATTCCGCCTCTGTGGCCTCCCAACTTCCTCTGCGCCTGCACTTGGGCTGCGGTTCGGTTCGCCGTGAAGGCTATGTCAATTTGGATAAATATCCTACCAAAGGCGCGGACCGCGTCATGCCGGCAGATCGCCTCTATTATGCCGATGCCAGCGTGGATGAAATTTACACCAGCCACATGATTGAGCACCTGAGTCCGGAGGAGCTGGAGAGCGCCATAAAGGAATGGCGGCGGGTGTTGAAGCCCGGCGGTAAAATCACGGTGCGCTGTCCGAATTTTGAGGTCTATCTCCGCGAGTGGCTTGCCGGCGACGAAGCCTATCGGCTGGGGTGGGGTAGAATCAACATCTTCGGGCACTCCGGGCGTGGTGAAGGCATGTGGCATCATATCGGATTCAACCCCGGCGTGCTGCGCCGCGTTTTCGAGAATCACGGCTTCCGTACCCTGAAGTCTCAAGCCTCGCCCACCCGCCCGGAATATGATAACACGATTGAGTACCGCCCCGATGGCGATTTGATCTATGAAGGCGAACGTCTTCCCGACGCTCCTGCGAGCGCAGAGATCGCCGGCATGCCCCAGGTTGAACTGGAGGCCGTACCGGCCTGAGCCGGAACTTTGACCGAATCAGCCGCCGCACGACACAGCATCTATAAGGACTAAAAAATGTGCAATCGAGCCTGCATCGAATTTGGCCAATCTCAAATCAGATCGGAAGAAGTCCGGGGAAAGCGCGTTATCGAAGTGGGAGCTTTGGACGTGAATGGCTCCCTGCGTGCCTTCGTGGAAAGCCTCGAGCCCGCCTCCTACCTGGGGGTGGACATCCAGATGGGGCCCGGGGTGGATCTGGTCTGCAACGCCAGCGACCTTCTGGATCGTTTCGGCCCGCAGTCGTTCGATCTGCTGATATCCACGGAGCTGCTGGAGCATACTCGGACTTGGCGAGGGGTCATCCACAATTTCAAACAGCTTCTGAGACCTGGAGGCGCACTATTGATCACCACGCGCTCCAAGGGGTTTCCATATCATGGCTATCCCTTCGATTATTGGCGTTACGAACCGACCGATATGGAATTCATTTTTTCAGATTTCAGCATCGAGGCGCTGCAGCGAGATCCTCTGAGCCCGGGAGTTTATCTCAAGACCCATAAGCCGGAGTCTTTTCAGGAGAACAGCCTGGATCGTCATGAGCTGTTTTCAATTCTGAAGGGGGCGCGTTCTGCGGAAATCACCTTGCAGGATTTCAAAGATCTTTATCGCCGCGGCTATCCGCGGGAAAAAGCTCAGCCGAATCCGGCCAGATTGATCTTGTCCTTCGATTTGCCCGAAGGCGCGGCAATATTCGGCGTGCAAACCTCGGCGGGCAGTCCGCTGCTCCGCTTCAACTTGCCGGATGATCTGGACCAGATCGCCGAATTGATGGCGGCCGCTGAAGAGGGCGATTGGGATCGGCTCAAATTGGTGGCGGGGCCGGCGGTCCAGCCATTGACAGCGGAAAGTCAGAGGATTCCAGACTCAAAGACAGCGGCCAGTCGCACTGATGCTCCACGAATCAGTGTCCTGATCCCCACTTTTAATCGCCCGCAGCTGCTGCGGGAAGCGGTGGATTCCGTGCTGCAGCAGACCGGTAAGAATTTCGAGCTAATCGTCGTCAACGACGGCGGCGAGGACGTGGGCGAAATGCTGGCCTCCTACCAGGATTCCCGCATCCGCTACCTGCACCTCGATGAAAACGGCGGCAAGGCTCGCGCGCTGAATCGCGCCCTCGATGTCGCACAGGGTGATTTCATCGCCTACTTAGACGATGACGACCATTACTATCCGCATCACCTGGAGACGCTCCTGCATGCGCTGGAGGCAAATCCACAGGCGGAGCTGGCATACTCCGATTTTGATGAAGTCCTCTACGTCAAGAACGATGACGGCGAGCGCCAGGAGATCAAGCGGCTGCTCAAGTATTCGCACGATTTTAATCGGGCCGAGCTGCAGAAGCAGAATTTCATCCCGCACCCGACGGTGATGCATCGGCGCTCGGTTCTGAGCTATTCCGGCGGATTTGACGAGAGCTTCCCCTGTCTGATTGATTGGGAATTCTTCCACCGTCTGTCGTTCTACACGGACTTTCACCATGTCCGGCAGGTCACCGGCGAGTACTACATCAATCGGGAAAAAGGCGATCATATCACCAATTTGCACGCTACGCGGCCGGAAATGTACATGGAGCACTTCTACCGCGTGCGCCGCCGGCTGCCTCGCAGACCCTGGCCGAAAGTGGCTTCGGTGTCATTGTTCGTGCGGCTTCAACCTGAAGCACCTGACTTCATGCCATTCCTGTCGAAGCTGCTATTTGCCAGCCACCATCCCTGCGAAATATATCTGCTGGGCTCAACCGAGCTGAATCCCTCAACTTCCAGGTTGCCGGATGGCGAATGGCTGAGCAAGATGAATATCACTGCCCTTGACATGGGCTCAACCGAAGAGGATCTTTGCAGGGCAGTGGAAGGTTCGTCCGGCGACATTTTAATCACGCTCGACTCTTCCTTCCGTCCCCACAATGGATGGCTATCTCCTCTGGTCCTGCGTCATCAGAAACTTGCCGATTCGGCGCCGCTGCGGCTCGCCTTGCAGTCGGAAGCATCACCCTGGGGCTGGATTTTCGACCGCCAGGAATTCTTGCGGGGATTCAAGCCCTGGCTGTCCCCTCTGCCGCTAAAAGTCGAGAGTCCATCCTGTCAGGTCAGCATCATCATTCCGGTGCGCAATAAGGTTGACTTTACGAGAAAATGTCTGACTTCTATTTTGCGCACCCGGCCGATCGTGGAACACGAAATCATCGTGGTGGACAACGCCTCGGATGACGGCACCGCTGCATTGTTGGGGACTTTGCAGGAGCGGGGCCTCCTGACCTGGCTGCGCAATGATCCGCCCCTTCCTTTTGCGGCCTCGTGCAATCGCGGAGCTGCCGCGGCAAAAGGGAATTACCTGCTCTTCCTGAATAATGACACCGTTGCCTTCCCGGGCTGGTTGGATGAACTTCACCAGGCCGTCAGCGGCAGCCGGGACATTGGCGCCGTGGGAGCCAAGCTGCTGTACCCGGATGAGGGCATCCAACACGCCGGCGTCGCCTTTCACTGTTTCTTTCAATCCCCCGTCGCCAGCCCTTATCATATCTTCCGCACCTTCCCGCGCCAACATCCCGCCGTGAACAAGGTGCGGGAATTTCAAGCCGTCACCGGAGCCTGCCTGATGACGCCCCGGGCGATCTTCGAGGATCTGGGAGGGTTCGATGAGCGCTTCGTCAACTGTTATGAAGACATTGACTATTGCCTGAATTTGCGCTCCCGAGGCTATCGCGTTCTGTACGTTCCGACGGCGGAATTAATTCATTACGAAGGACAAACGCCCGGCCGCGACGACGGCATCTCCCTTTCCCGCATGATTCTGCAGGACAAGTGGGGCGATCAATTAAAATCCGACGAACATCTCTATCTCCCCGAAGAGGGTTTCATCGTTGCCGAAAACGACGGTGGAGTGATCTGCATCTGCGAGGAGAAGGAACTGCGGCAATGGAAGGAGGCTGTGCAGCAGCTATTCGAATTGAACGAATGGCTGATGACTCTGGAGGAGGTGGATCGGTTGGAGCAGATAGTGGGGACGAGGGATCCGGAACTGCTGCTTATTCGCGGCCATTGCGCGCTCAAGTTGGGTGACAGCGAAAGGGCGCGCCAGGCCTTCGAAAAAGCCCGCATCCTCAAACCGCAAGATGCGAATATCACTTGGGGATTGACCCAGGTGGCCATCGCGGAACAGAAAGGGCACGAGGCGCGCTCGCGCTTGCGCCGGCTGATCACCAGCCATCCCGACGACCGGCGAGTGACCGACTGGCGCGACAAGCTGGCCCAGATTCAGACGTTATCGCACGATGAACATCCGCTAGGATAACAGGTTGGAGGACGCAAAAAGGGGGTCGCAGCGCCTATCGCCGCGACCCCTTTCCACTCTAACTTATGAACTCGATCAGCCTTGCTTGGCCTTCTCTTTGAAATCGTCCGCCTTCTTCATCAGCGCATTGGCCGAGCCCTTGTAAATGACGAAAAGGGTATTGTCCACACCGTCCTTTTTCACCAGATAGCGATTGCCCTCTTTGTCTTGCGGCAGCAGAGCCAATTTCGTAGTCGTTCCACCTTCCATCGTCACGGTAAGGGCGAATTCCGGCTGCGAAAAATCCACGAGCTTGACTGTATCTCCATCCACAAAATCAAAAGTACGAAAGCGCGATACGGATGTCAGTGCGCGATCCACAGACCCCTTGTCGGTCGGCAGACTGGCTTCGCCGGTCTGCAGAAACCAGAGCGAATCTTGTTTGGCGAGCGAGAAGGTTTCCTGCGGATATTGAAAATCCAGCCGTGAGATGGTCGCCTTGTCCACCTCCATGATGACCTTGTCGCGCCAGTCTTTGGTCTTGCGATTCAACTGCCCGCCGAAGGTGGCCCGCACCAGGTAGATCTTGTTCTCATGGGGGCGGCGGGCGTAGGTCAGCCGGCCGTTCTCCGACGTCTTCCCGAGTATTAATTTCGCCAGGGTATCGCCGCCGGCAGCGATGGAAATTTCCGTTCCGCTCGCATCCACCTGGAAAAGGGAATCTTTGGACGGATCTTCCGAGATCAGCGTCTCAATTTCCAGATTGGCCAACTTGCCCAGCAGATCATGAACGAAGCGCGCTTCCGCCGGATAATTGATCGGATCGGCTATGCGCCACGTGCCGCCTTCCTTTTTCAGTGAGATCAGATCAGTCTTATTGCGGATCGTCAGGCCGTTCACCTGTGTGGTGTCCACCTTGACTAACGGCTTGGGCTGTGAAACGCTTACATTCCTCGCTGAACGAACGGCCAGGTAGATGACGATCAATACCGCCAGAGCGATTAGGGATAGGACTTGAGATCGTTTCATGCTCAAAACTCCAGACTTTTCCGCCGCCGCCGCATCTGCCAGCGCACGACACCGATCAGGATGACCAGGATAGGGGGAACGAACATGTTGACGTACTTCACGGTCGCCTTCACGCCATCGGAAACATCCGCCAGGGGCCGGCTGGTCACTTCGCGTGTGCGGATCTGCATCAACGCCTCATCCAGCGCCAGCCAATCCACCATGTTCAGCAGGAAAGTGATATTCGAAGGATCGCTCATATAAGCGTCCTGGGCGATGTGGCCGTCGGCTATCACCACCACGCGAGTCTCCGGGCTCTCAGTCACGATGGTCAGACCGGCGGGAGGCGCGGCGGTGGTATCGCCCTGCGGGATGGTCTTGCCGGCGAAATAGCTCTTGAAAGATCCACTCAGCGCCGCTCCCAGCACAAACGGCCCTTCGTTCATGCTCGCCGCGTCCATCTTCTGCATCGGATTGATATCGAACCGGCCGCGCTGAACCTTGGCATTCTTGGATGTGTACAGGAGCGGCGTCAGGGTCAGCCCCTTGTCTTTAGCCAGCGTTGTGTCAAGGGTGCTGGGGAAGAACAGCATGATGTTCTCCAAATCCTTCACCATGGGGCTGGACGGATTGAAGCTGGTGATCTGCGGGAAGAAGGGATACTGCACAGCATTGGAGATCATGAAGAAGCCCATCTGCTGGCGCACGTTGACCATGCCGCATTTGCGATCCATCACCAGGTCGTCGTTGATCTTGAAACCGTAATTCGACGTCCAGTCGTCAATGCGCAGCGGCGCGCGGTTGGCCTGCGAGGTTTGCAGATCGGCGGTCACCTTGTTCAGCAAAAAGGCCGCCTTGCCGCCCTTCATGATGAACTGATCTATGGCGAACTTCGACCAGTCGTCAAAGTCCTCCTTGACTCCCGCAATGATCAGGATATTGAGATCCTCCGGCACCATCTGGTTGCGATCCAAGCTGACGGCGCGCAGGTCGTAGTTGCGCTCCAGGGTCTGCCTCAGGCCGTTCATCTCCTGGTAGAAATCCGGCGCGCCGCGCCCTTGCAGAAATCCGACCTTGACCCGGTTCTTGGAGATCAGCCGCTTGATCGTGCTGGAGATGTCGTATTCCAGCCCCGCCGTGCTCTGGACCAGTGGGATGGTTTCGTGCTTGTCTTCGTAGAGAAAGACCAACCCCATGCAAACCCGCTTCACCTCGATCTTGTCTTTCTCGACGGCGTTCACCTGCACCGGCTGGATCTGGTACATCTGCGCTTCGCGCTCGAGCAGCGAATCCGTCGCCGGATCCACGAACTCAAAGCTGAATTTCCCGCCGCTGTAGGCTTTGTAGTCATCGAGCTGATCGCGCAGATAGCTGGCGTTGCCGTTGTAGGGCGGCGGCAGCTCTCTGGAAAAATAGGCCTTTGCCACCAGCTTGTCTTCAAGATTGGCCACCAAATCGCGCGAGGCCTTGGAGAGCGTGTAGACCTGCCCTTCAGACAAATCCACCCGCGTGAAAAGCTGCGTCGAGAGCAGATTCACCACCAGCAAAATCCCCAGCAGCGTGAGCAGGGCGGTTATCGCGGCGGCTCCGTGTTTTGAGCGACGTTTCATAGTTACCACTTTCGGCTTTCCAGCGACCGCACGGCCAGAGCCAGCGCAAAGGTCGTCAGGGAAAGATAGTAGACGATGTCGCGGGTATCAATCACTCCCCGCGATATGCTGTTAAAGTGATAGTCCACCGACAGATATTCGAACAGCGACACCAGCGGCCCGGGCACGAACATCAGCGCCTTGTCCAGCATGAAGAACACGAAGATGATGGCGATGCCGATGATGAAGGCGACAATTTGGTTCTCGCTGTTGGAGGAGGCGAAAATCCCGACGGCAACGTACACCCCGCCCAGCAGAAGCAAGCCCAGGTAACCGGCCAGCGTCGGCCCTTCATCCAGGTTGCCCAGCAGGCTGGCCGTCAGAGCGTAGATGAGCGTGAAGGCCAGGTAGATGGCGAGCAGAGTCAGCGCCGCCAGGAATTTGCCCAGCACGATCTCCGCGTCGCGGGTCGGCATGGTCATCAGCAGTTCGATGGTGCCCGATTTCTTCTCCTCGGCGAGGGAGCGCATGGTGATGGCCGGCACGAAGATGATGAAGATCAAGGGAATCACCGACAGCGCCGTGCGCACCGTGGCCTGCCCCATCAGGAAGAAGTTGGTCGCGAAGAACCAGCCCGAGATCAGCAGGAAGACCGTGATGACGATGTAGGCGATCGGCGAATTGAAGTAGGATTTCAGCTCTTTTCGATAAATGGGCCAGATGTTGTGCATGCTGTTTGCTCCGCTTTAGAAGAAATACCTCACCCCGATGCCGCCATTCAGCGAGAAGTCAGTGTCGGGTATTAAATCCAGCAGCGGCACGATCTCGAGAAAAATATCCACCCGCTCGCCGGTGAAGATGTATTCCAGACCCACGGGGATACGCAATCCCACTCGGGCATTATCCTCTTCATCGAATTTGATGCGCCCGCCGATGCCGTAATAGAGCGGCAGCTTCCCCTTGTCCACGCGGATGAGATCGAAGCTGTGCAGCAGATAATCCATGTGAAGATGGAACGCATCCTCGCCTTCGAAGGACCAGGCCACGGCGCCGTCTATGGCCGTCGTCTTGCCAAGCCATAACTTTCCAGATAATCCCGTGGGTTCGCCGACGATAATGCCCAGGCCAAAGTCGTGCTGGGCGAAAACGGGTATATTCAGGCAAGCTAATGCTATCATCCCCAGAATTGCCCCTATATACTTTGCGTTTTTCAATTTGTCGCTCCTTTCATCAGGCTTAGGATGCAAATTTGTAAACTGGAACTTGGATGGTCCGGCTGGGTTTCACGTCATTCTTGGCGTATTCCAGGATCTTGTCAGTGACATCAGGCGAATAGGTTTTTTCACCACATTGCTCGCATACCTCAGCCGGGACATTCTCGATGAGCAAATGCTTTTCGGCTTCGTCATAAGCGAACATCACCCGTTTCTTTGCCACTTTTCCTCCACAAAAGACGCATCGTGTTCTCATCGTCGTATCCTCCCATCAATCCATTCTTCAGGATCTGGCCGATAAACAGTAATTATGACGATTTGGGGCGGCAAGGATAACTGAACATGAAGATCTCCGCCCGTTTTTGTTTTGCCGCGAATCAGACAACTTGGCGAATATTTATCATCCGGATACTCTTCGATAATCTCGCCATTGGATATGGCAAATTCAACATCAGATCGGTCAATGGAGCGGCGAATCATTCGCTTAATCGCATGTTCGGAAAATCGAAAATCCCCCGCATTGATCTTTGCCCGGATTGCAGCAATTGACATGATTCTCCAATGGCCGCCTTGAGAGCAGTAGTTCTACCCTTTCGTCAACTGTCTGAAAACATCTTCCAGTGTCGTAACTTCGCGGTGCAGCTCCAGCAGTTTCCAGCCCTCGCGCACCGTCAGATCGAAGATCTGCTCGCGCAGATCCTGCCCCTTCTCGGCCTCGAGCTGGAAACGTTTCAAGCCTCCGCTGGAGGGCAGCTCCTTCACGCTTTTAACGTGCGCCACGGCCTGCAGCTTCTCCGCGCAGCCGTTTTTCGGCGCTTTCAGCTCGAGAGTGATTTTTTCCAGACCCCGGAAAGCCGCCTGCAAGTCCGACAGGGCGCCGTCCGCCACGATCTTACCCTGGTCAATAATAATCGCCCGGCTGCACGTCGCCTGAACTTCGGAAAGGATGTGGGTGGAGAGGATGACCGTCTTCTCCTTGCCCAATTCCTGGATCAGATGCCGGATTTCCACGATCTGGTTGGGATCGAGACCCGACGTCGGCTCGTCCATGATGAGGATCTGCGGATCGTGGATCATCGCCTGAGCCAGCCCCACGCGCTGCCGGTATCCCTTGGACAATTCGCCAATGGGGCGGCTGTAAACGTTTTTCAAACCCGTGACCTCGATCATCCGCTTGATGCGCGCCGTCTGCTTTTCCGTGGGAATACCACGCAGATCCGCCACGTAACGCAGATAGTCGTCCACGTACATGTCGTGGTAGAGCGGATTCTGTTCGGGCAGGTATCCGATTTTCCTGCGCACATCCAGAGACTGCTCGGTCACGTCCAGCCCATCCACTGTCACCAGACCCGCCGTGGGCGGCATGTAGCAGGTCAGGATCTTCATGGTGGTGGTCTTGCCGGCGCCATTGGGGCCCAAAAAACCCAGGATTTCGCCGTGCTTGACATCAAAGGAGATGTCCTTCACGGCGGCCGTTTCGCCGTAATTCTTCGTTAAATTGCGTACGCTGATCATGGAAAGCTCGCAGTTTGTGATAAATGTTCGGAATCTATTTTACTCGGAAGGGGGAGGCAGGTTCCCGCCTATATGGTGCAGAGGCGAACAGTGATTATCCTATCGCCCTTTGAACATCGCCTTGAATGCGTACCCCGCCATCTGCGGATTCTCCTTCAACCGGCGCACGGAATAGGCGTACCAATGCGATCCGAAGGGAACGTAAACCCGCAGGCGGTAGCCCTCCTTCAGAATGATGCGCCGCAACTCCTCCTCAACGCCCAAGAGCATCTGGAATTCGAACCGGTCGCGGGGCAGGCCCAACTGCCGCACCAGCCGGATGGCTCCCCAGACCAGCATCTCGTCGTGCGTGGCGATCCCCACGTAGCAGCCGCCTTGCAACAGCCGTTCCAGCAGGTGCAGATAATTCAGCCGGATGATGTCGCGGTCCTTATAGGCGATGGTTCGATGCTCGTTATAGATCCCCTTGCACAGCCTCAGGTTTGCGCCGATGGGTATCAGCGAATCCAGGTCGGCGTCGGTGCGCCGCATATAGGATTGGATCACCGTGCCCACCGGGTAGCCATCTTTTAGCTGCCGGTAGAGCCAGAAGGTATCATCCGTGCAGGTGTGATCTTCCATATCAATACGTACGAAGCTGCCCAGGCTTTTGGCCTTTTCGGCGATGCTGCGCACGGTCTCGAGGCAGAAATTGCGATCCAATTTCAATCCCATCTGCGTGGGCTTCAGCGATACGTTGGCGTCCAGTTTCTCGGATCGGATGGTTTCCAGCACTTGCACATATTGCTGAGCGTATCCGGTGGACTCTTCCCGGCGGGTGACGTCCTCGCCCAGCACGTCCAGCGTCGCGCAGGCGCCGTCGGAATTGAGCTTTTTCACCACCCGCACGGCATCTTCCAGCTTTTCACCGGAAATGTAGCGCGCGGAAAAATATCCCACAATAGGCTTGGGCACCAGAGGGAGGATATTGACGATGACTTGGTTCAGGAGATTCATGGCTCGGGTCAGTTTTAGCGGCCTCAATTTAAAGAAATAAGGCGCAAGGAGCAAGGGAAAGAAGGCGGAAATCAGAAGTTAGAAGTCAGGAGTTAGAAGTCAGTCGGGGGGCGCACAAATCGCTCCCCTTGTCATTCCCGCGAACGCGGGAATCCATATGGCTTTTTCAACGTCATCCCGACCCGCCCATCGCCCCGTTAGATTGAGCCCTAATCCCCCCATTGCCCCCCTTTACCAAGGGGGGCAAAATCCCCCTTTCTTAAAGGGGGATTTAGGGGGATTACGGATGCCGGCAAAATGCTTGGATTTATTATTTGGATAGTTTTCCCTTGACTTTCGCCCAAAATTTCACTATATTGGAGCATATCCAATTCAATCTGTCACTCCCGCGAAAGCGGGAGCCCATAAGCTACGGTTATTCGAATGGATTCCCGCTTGCGCGGGAATGACATGGATTTCACACAGGAGGTCTTTATGCGTAGGATAATCCTATCTTGCTTGGCTTTGCCTTGCGTCCTGCTGAGCCTCACCGGCCTCGCCGCCGCGCAGAATGTCTCCATCCAGCTCACGCCTCAGGGGCTGCCCATCCAGATACCCGCCCAAGGAGGCAGTTTCAACTACACCATCGCCGCGACCAATATCGGGACAACACCGCAGCAGGCGGCGGTCTGGTGCATGGTCACTCTGCCCAACGGCAACCCTTACGGGCCGGTTTTGGGGCCGGTGACAATCACCCTGAATCCTGGCCAGACACTAGATCGTCTTAGAACCCAGAACGTCCCACAGGGCGCGCCCACGGGAACCTACGCCTTCAACGCGTATATCGGCGTTTACCCCGATAGCATTTGGGATAGCGATAGCTTTGCGTTTGATAAAACGCTGGAGGGATCGGAGCTCTGGGTGGCGCGCTACAACGGACTGGGGAATAGTTATGATAAGGCTAATTCCCTCGCCGTGGACGACGGCGGCAATGTTTATGTGACGGGCGAGAGCGTCGGCAGCCCATCCAATTATGACTATGCCACCATCAAATACGATGCCTCAGGCAATCAAATCTGGATGGCTCGATATAATGGACCGGGGAATGGTTATGATGAAGCATATGCCATGGCCGTGGACTCTGCGGGAAGCATTTATGTGACGGGCCGCAGCGTGGGCAGCGAAACCAATTATGATTATGCCACAATCAGATACGACGCCGACGGTAATCAGATTTGGGTAGCTCGCTACAACGGACCAGGAAATGGGGAAGATGAAGCCAATTCAATCCTCATTGGCGGGAGCGGAAGCGTTTATGTGACAGGCTGGAGCAATGGCCTAGGAACATACGCAGACTATGCCACCATAAAATATAATGCTTCGGGCGACCCAATCTGGGTAGCCCGGTATAATGGGGCGTACAATAGCGGTGACTATGCCACGGCAATGGCGCTGGATTCTGCAGACAATGTCTATGCAACTGGCTGGAGCGATGGCTTCTTGACACAGCATGACTATGCAACGGTCAAATACGATGACACCGGCAGCCAAGTTTGGGCGACGCGCTACAACGCGCCTGTGAATCAGTGGGACGAAGCCCAATCTATCGCAGTAGATGGCAGCGGAAACGTTTATGTCACGGGCTGGAGCGACGGCCTTTGGACTGGTTTTGATTATGCTACGATCAAATACGATGCACAAGGTGACCAGGTGTGGATTGCGCGCTACAGCGGGCTCGGCAATTTTGATGATTGGGCCACGTCTCTGGCGGTGGACGGCGAAAATATCTATGTCACGGGACAAAGCTACGATCTTGAAACCTGGGGGGACTACGCCACCATCAAATATGATGCCTTCGGCAATCAACTCTGGGTATCGTTTTACAACGGACCGACCAATAGTTATGACTACGCGAACGCCCTATCCATTGACGGCTACGGCAATATTTGTGTGACAGGCCATAGTTCTGGCAGTGAGGGCGATTACGCCACGGTCAAATATAATGCGTCAGGTAACCAGGTCTGGGTGGCGCGATATAACGGACTTGGGACCGGGAATGATGAGGCAAATTCTCTGGTTGTGAGCAGAGATGGCAACGTTCATGTGACAGGCGTTAGTGATGGGATTTATTATGGAAATAATATGGACTACGCCACCATCAAATACTCCGGCGGCAACCTGGACAATTGGCTGCCGGTGGAGGCCAC
>Ga0315284_10002531_pt1 | contig 26170 bp, 24 predicted proteins | sample YL17G09_16_MG_FD_203696 | JGI IMG/M metagenome (GOLD analysis project Ga0315284, IMG submission 203696) | Sediment microbial communities from Yellowstone Lake, YNP, Wyoming, USA - YL17G09_16 | ecosystem: Environmental > Aquatic > Freshwater > Lake > Sediment | place: USA: Wyoming | collected...
AAACCTGAATTTGTGTTACCAGTGCGGTAAGTGTTCGGCTGGTTGTCCGATGGGTTTTGCCATGGATATTCTTCCCAATCAAGTAATCAGGCTGATACAACTCGGCCTGGAAGAGGATTTAACGACTTCAAAGACGGTCTGGCTCTGCGCTTCGTGCCTGACCTGCACAGCGCGCTGCCCAAGGGGAGTTGACCTTTCAAGGGTTATGGAAGCTGTGCGGCTGCTCACGCTGCGTAAAAATAAAAATTACGTCGAACCATCAAAAATGTCTCGCGACACTATTGCTGACCTGCCTCAAATAGCTATGGTCAGTGCTTTCCGCAAGCTCACGGGGTAAAGAAATGGATTTGGCTTACTATCCCGGGTGCACCCTGAAAACACGTGCTAAAAATTTTGAATCCTCAGCAATCGCAGTAATGTCGGCGCTGGGCGTTAACCTCGTGGAGTTACCACGGTGGAATTGCTGCGGTACGGTGTATTCACTAGCTGAAGATGACCTGATTCATCACGTTGCAGCGGTACGTAATCTTATCCGGGTGAAAGAGCAAGGCAAAAATAAGGTCGTAACCTTGTGTGCCTTCTGCTATAACACCTTAAAACGAGCAAACCTGGTAATGAAAGATAGCCCTGACAAACGGTTTGCCATCAACAACTTTATGAATGAGGAGCCGGATTATGCCGGCGAAGTAGAAACGGTACACCTCCTCCAGGTTCTACGTGACGACGTCGGGTGGGAAAGAATCGCCCGAAATGTAAAGCATCCTCTGAAAGATTTGAAAATCGCAGGGTACTACGGCTGTACGTTGCTGCGTCCGCAGTCGGCTGCAATTGATAGCGTGGAACGACCAAGGGTGCTTCAAGATTTGATCAAAACGCTAGGCGCATCGGCTGTAGAATTCCCGTTTGCGACTGAATGCTGCGGCGCTTACCAGGTGGTCGACAACCGTGACATTGTTGCCGAGCGTACTGCCGCTATTCTTAGCTCGGCGAGAAAAAACGGCGCAGAAGTAATAGCGGTAAGCTGCCCCCTATGCGAATACAATTTGAGACAAACTCAAAGACAGCACACCGTACCCATGCCTGTGTTGTATTTTACGCAATTGATGGTAATTGCTTTCGGACTGGACGCGATCGTCGGCGGATTTGACGAAAATTCACTGGAAACCCGCGCATGGTTAAAAGGTAAAGGACTAATTCCCTGAGATGAACGAAGAATTCGTTAAGCGAGCGCTGGTAATCGGCGGCGGTATTGCTGGGATCCAGGCAGCACTGGACATCGCCGATGCCGGCTATGAGGTAATCCTGGTGGAGCGTTCGCCAAGTATCGGCGGTCACATGGTACAGTACGCCGAGGTTTTCCCCACGCTCGATTGTCCGCAATGCATCATGACGCCTCGGATGGTTGAGATTGCCCAGCACCAGAATGTCAGGTTGATGACGTATGCCGAAGTACAGAAAGTAACCGGGTCTGCTGGTAACTTCAGGGTTGAAATTATCCAGAAAGCCCGTAAAGTAGATATGAAAAAATGTACCGGATGTGGTACTTGCTGGCAGAAATGCCCGGAAAAGGTGGTCTCCGAATTTAATGCGGGCGTAGCGAAGCGGACCGCTGTCTATATTCCTTTCCCGCAGGCTGTTCCTGCAAAGCCGGTCATCGATACCGAACACTGCCGCTATACCCATTACCAGGAATACATGGCAGGGAAAAAGGAAGGGAAAAAACCGCCTGAATGCCGCATCTGCGAAAAGCTCTGCCCGGTGGATGCTATCGACTGGGATCAGAAAGATGAGATTATCTATGAAAAAGTAGGCGCAATCGTGGTCGCAACCGGATTTGATTTGATGCCGATGGCGAATATTCCCGAATACGCTGCCGATCCTGATATCCTTAACGGTATCCAGTTTGAGAGGCTGCTTTCCCCTGGAGGTCCGACAGCCGGTGTGGTGACTCGTCCTTCCGACGGTAAGATACCAAAAGAAGTGGTATTCGTTTCATGCTGCGGCTCGCGAGATCCGGAGCATGGTGTCCCGTATTGTTCGCGGGTCTGCTGTATGTACCTGGCGAAACAGGCGTTGTTATATAAACATGCCGTACCTGACGGACAGGCGTATATCTTTTATATTGATACCCGCAGTACCGGTAAAGGTTATGAAGAATTCATACAAAGGGTCGTAGGTGAAGGCGTACTCTATTTGAGGGGGAAGGTCTCGAAAATTTTCCGTGACGGTGAAAAACTGCGGGTATACGGTGCGGATACACTTTCCGGCAAACGGGTTGAAATTGCCGCTGACATGGTCGTGTTAGGTATGGCAGTGATGCCTTCAGAAGGTACCAAAGAACTACTTAAGAAACTTGGTGTCAGTGCTGGCGAAACTGGTTTTGTTTTAGAAAGCCATACCAAATTTCGTCCCTTGGAGACAAGTGTCGAGGGAATTTTCGTAGCTGGAATGGCGCAGGGTCCAAAAGATATTCCCGATTCGGTGGCGCAGGGGAGTGCCTCCGCCGCCAGAGTGCTGACGCTATTCGCGCAGGGTTCACGGTCGCAGAAAGAGTCGGTTAGGGTCTAATATGGCAAAACAGGAAGAGAAAATCGGCGTCTTTGTTTGCCACTGCGGCTTGAATATCGCCGGCACGGTGAATGTTGAACGGGTCGTTGAAGAGATAAAAAAATACCCGGGTGTCGCCTATGCCGAGCATTATATGTATATGTGCAGCGATCCCGGGCAGGAGTTGATGCGCAAAGCCATAATGGAGAAGGGATTGACAGCGGTCATCAACGCTAATTGCTCTCCATCTCTGCACGAACGCACGTTTCGACGAGTATGTGCTTCGGTAGGATTAAATCCTTACCGCTGTGAGATCGCTAATATACGTGAACAATGCAGCTGGCCCCATGCCGATGATAAAGAGACTGCGACAAAGAAGGCGATCGCGATTATCAAAACAACCGTAGAACGACTGCGGTTGAATATGATGTTGACACCATTAGTAATACCGCTAACCAAACGGGCACTGGTTATCGGGGGCGGGATTGCAGGGATTACTGCAGCATTGGATATTGCTAACGGCGGTTATGAAGTGGTGCTCGTGGAGAAAGAAGACCACCTCGGCGGACATGTCATGGAGCTATCAGCTACTTTCCCCACGCTGGAAAGTCCCAGGGACTACCTGCTACCAAGAATCAAAGAAGTAATAAACAATCCGAATATACATCTATATCTGAATTCGGAGGTAGAATCAGTAACGGGGTATGTCGGCAGTTTCAATGTAAAAATTCGCCAGAACGCAAAAATAATAGAAGAAGAAATTGGAGCGATCGTTACTGCGCCCGGTTTCGACCTGCTGCCGCGAGAAAAACTGCCGGTGTTTCCCGATGATCCGGACATTGTAGACGGGCTGCAGTTTGAAAAAATACTTTCAGCGGGGGAAATAAGACGCCCATCGGATAATCGGGTGCCGCAGGATATTGTCTTCGTACAATGCGCCGGCAGCCGTGACCAGGAACATGGAATGCCATACTGTTCCCGTGTTTGTTGCATGTATACCGCCAAACAAGTGCTGATGTACCGAAAAGCGGTGCCGGAAGGTCAGGCATATGTCTGTTACATGGATATCCGTTCCGACGCCAGGGGGTTCGAAGAATTTCTGCAGCAGGTCATGAGTCATGATGGTGTTTTGTATATCAGGGGTAACGTTTCCCGCGTTTTCAGGGATGGGGAAAAACTTAAAATCTGGACGGCGGACACACTGAGCGGGAAGAGCCTGGAGATTACCGCCGATATGGTCGTGCTGGCTCTGGCGATGGTACCGCGCCCTGGCACAAGAGACCTCGCAAGAAAATTAAATATCAGTGTTAATGAACATGGTTTCCTGACAGAAGCACATATAAAATTGAGACCTGTTGAAAGTTTGACCTCAGGCATTTTTCTTGCTGGTACTGCCCAGTGGCCTAGGGATATTCCAGATACGATAGCATCTGCCAGTGCAGCAGCAAGCAAGGTACTTTCTCTTTTTTCTCGTAAAGAACTGCTTCACGAACCAACGGTGGCTTACGTTGATGAAGAAGTTTGCTCGGGATGCTGCGTCTGTGTAGCAGTGTGCACCTATAAGGCTATAAGCATCGATGAAAATAAAAAAGTAGCTGCGGTTAACGAAGCGCTCTGTGAAGGATGCGGCAGCTGTGTAGCGACCTGTCCGTCCAAGGCAATACAACATCGTAACTGGTCCCACCGCCAGCTGCTTGCCATGATCGATGTAGCGGGCGGGGGCTACCTGTGATAAACTGTGAGACTGCGTGGGAGTAAATGATGGCAACAAATACTACAACCGGAAAAAAGATTAAAATGATACCCATTTTTATTATGGGAAAGCGTTATGACGTGCCGGAGACCTTGACCATTATGAAGGCGATGGAGTATGCGGGCTTTAAGTTTATCCGTGGATGTGGATGTCGGGGTGGTATTTGCGGCGCTTGTGCTACCGTCTACCGCAAAGCAGGTGATTACAAACTATATTCCGGATTAGCCTGTCAAACTGTCGTCGAGCCGAATATGTACCTGGCTCAGATACCTTTTTACCCTGCCAACCGCGCTGTTTTTGATTTTTCCGAGATCAAACCAGTACCGGAAGACATTTTTAAGCTATACCCGGAAATCTTCCGCTGTGTAGCCTGCAACTCCTGCACTAAGGTTTGCCCTATGGATGTAGAGGTAATGGATGTAATTGCTCATTTGAAAAGGGGTGATATCGCCGGAGCGGCTGAAATGTCGTTCAGCTGTATCCAATGCGGGTTGTGTGCCAGTCGATGTATGGGTGAGTTGCCGCAGTACCATATTGCCCAGCTGGCACGGCGGATCTATGGCAGTCTGATTGCACCGCGGGCAAAACACTTACGGGAAGCAGTGCAAGCTATTGAGTCCGGTAAATATGAACAATGCCTGAGTACTTTGATGAAAACACCCGATGTTGAATTACGGAAAATCTATCAGGAACGTGAGATGGAACCTGAGATGACCGGGGAAGAGTGGACTCCAAAGGATACGAAATGTCTCTAGGAAGTGTAATATGCCGTACACGCCAGAATTAAAAGCGCTTATAAAAGTGGTAGAACAGACCCGCTCGGAGCGTGTTGCTTTGAAGAAACGCGGCGGTGAGTTCCAGATGATGTCGCTTGAAGAACGGGAGCGGATGTTGGCTTACCATCCCGACTATAAAGAAGAAGGCAGACGCGCGCTTAGAGTCGGTCCGAGTAAGGGGTACCGCATAGCGCACGAATTTGCCGATATTTTAGAAGCCTGGAGTCGTGTTAATCCTGAACAGGTTGATTTATCTTGTCCGGATATGGAGACTGACGTGCTGGTGATCGGAGGGGGAGGAGCAGGTACATCTGCAGCATTGTTGGCTGCGCAGAACGGGGCACAAGTCATTATTGCAACAAAACTCCGACACGGCGATGCTAATACTATGATGGCGGAAGGCGGTATCCAGGCAGCCACTAAAATCGAGAAAGATTCTCCGTATTATCATTACCTGGATGCGATGGGAGGCGGGCATTTCAAAGGTGATCCCGACCTCATATATACGCTCGCAACACAAGCCCCGTCAGTGATTCAATGGCTTGAAGAGATGGGAATGATGTTCGATAAATTCCCTGATGGTCGGATGAAGAGCATTCATGGCGGCGGTACAAGTCGCAAACGGATGCTCTCTGCCGGTGATATTACCGGTGCCGAAATTATGCGCACAATTCGCGACGAAGCACGGAACCATTCAAATATTAACGTCGTCGAATTCTCGCCGGTTGTTGAGCTAATTTTGAACGAACACGGACAATGCGCCGGATCTCTCCTTTATAACCTGGAAACTGAAGAGTATTTCATTATTAAAGCGAAAGCCACTATTTTAGCTACCGGTGGCTGTGGCAGGCTGCATGTCCAGGGATTCATGACGACTAATCATTACGGTGCCACAGCTGATGGCCTTGTGCTTGGATACCGGGCGGGTGTGCCTGTCACTCTTTTGCATACTGTCCAGTACCATCCCACCGGTGCGGTTTATCCGGAGCAGGCGGAAGGTCTGCTTATTACGGAAAAGTTCCGTGGGGCAGGAGCTAACCTGGTCAACATAAAGGGATTGCAGTTCGTTAACGAACGAGAGCCGAGGGACATTGAATCTTCTTGCTGTATCAGGGAATGCCTGGAACGCGGACTCGGAGTACTAACCCCTACAGGCAAAACCGGCGTGTGGCTGGACTCACCGATGATTGACATGCTTTCAGGGGAAGGCACCGTGCAACGAGAATTTCCCGGTAAATATATCCTGTTTAAACGGTATGGCATCGAAATCGATAAGGAGCCGATGCTGATATTCCCCACACTTCATTACCAGAACGGCGGGTTGAAAATCACGGCGGACTGCCGCACGAATGTGCCAGGTTTATTTGGAGCCGGAGAGGTGACAGGCGGAGTACACGGCGAAAATCGCTTGATGGGTAACTCGCTATTAGATGTGCTCGTATTCGGTAGAATCGCAGGAGAAAATGCCGCTAAATATATCAAAGGGGAAGCTAGAGACGGTAAGTTAACCCTGGAGCACGTAGCAGCATTCCACAAACAGCTTGAGGCGGCCGGTGTCCCCAGGGACAGAGTTTCGCCCATGCTTCTTCCAGACTACACTGACCCGGAAGTGAGGAAACGACAGTTAACAAGCCATTATTTGGGAACTATGAGATAATCCAGATTTGTATCTATCTGCGGTTATTAAGGAGTAGTTCCACCTAGAATTTGTATTTCCTGCCTGGCTTTTTCTATTAGTTCCTGGTCATCGCTCAGGCGAATAAAAGTGTTAAAGTTGGCAATTGCCTCATCTTTTTTATCGAGCGCTTTAAAAGCATAAGCTCTGTGAAAATATGCCTGCGAGAGGGACTGGTTCAGTTCAATGGCTTCTGTACAGTCGCCAACCGCCCGCTCGAACTCACCCAGGCTCAAATAGGCGTAGGCCCGGTTAATGTATGCCTCAGCGACATTTTTTCCCATGCTAATTGCCGAATTGCTGTCCTGGATAGCTGATTGGTAATCACGTTTCGCATTATAAGCGTAGGCACGGTTAATGTAAGCGAGAGCCAGGTTAGGATCTAATGTAAGTGCTTTCGTACAATCAGCAATCACCTGGTCAAAATTTTCAAGGTTTGCATAAACGGCGGCTCGATTTACATATAGCTTTGCATTCATCGGCTCCAGGTTAATAGCATCGGTATATGCTTGGAGAGCTTGGTCGTAAGCTCCAGCTTGTGACAGTTTGTATGCATGTTGAAAATACCATTCAGCGCTTCCTTCGGGAGGACCCGAGCAAGCATTTAATAATATGCCGGATGCCGTTAAAGCCATTATTATGAAAGAAAAAAATAGTCTTTTCAACCTGTCTTTACCTTGGTTCTTAAGATTGCCGCTTTCTAAATATCAGGAAATACAGCAGCACTGCAATTACAATTATACCAGCAATGACTCCGCCGATTATCCAGCCTGAAGAAGATGACTGTTTTTCAACAAATACGGCGGTAATTTCTTTGTCTGTCGTAACAACTAAAATAAATGGATTTGAAGTGACATGAAGATTTGTGCCCGACCACTCTTTAAAAACAAAGCCCGAAGAAGGTTTAGCTGATATGGTGACATTTGTTCCAAAAGGATAGCCTTCCTGCGGCTCAATGGGTTTTAAGATAATCTCACCGCTATTAGTTGGCGATACAGCTGTTGAGATCCGGTACGTTTCAATTACGAAATTTGCTGTATAAGCTTTGTTACATTCCATTACAATGGAGATAGTCTCTTCCTCAATCGTCATTGTAGAATCTTTAATCGTCCACTCGGTGAACTTGTATCCAGCTTTAGGCATGGCAGTTAACGTCACAGTTTGATTTGCAGGGAATTGTTGTGTTGCCGGATACGTGTCTGGAATTGTGCTATCAATTTGTACTGAACCGCCTTCGTTCGGGCTGACATAGACCGTCAGACTGAATTCTGATCCCGGTCAAGCAGCTCCGATTGGTTCCGCAGGTATTAACACCGCTATTATCAAGAATAAAAGCCACAACGGTGTAAGGCAGTATCTAACGATTCGTTGCCATGTTTTCATTTTATCTCCAGCTCGTAGAGTTTCTTGATGACGTATTGCACATAGCCGACGCACTTTCTCATCCATTCACCAGAGTCGCGGAAACGCTGCAATGCGGCTGAGTCGTTAAAATCAATTCCAGTTAGCTTCCCACAGATAATATTGCCATGTTCCCCAGTAAAGCTCAAGACAAGCTCGCGGGCTCGTTCACGGGCAGCGTTTCGTGCTGTATCTGCCTGCTCTTTATTAGATAAAGGGACCCGGTAATAAAGACCTAAAAAGATTGCTGCACCTGAAAGTACACCGCAGACGGCTTCTCTCCGGCTCGCTATTCCGCCTACAAAGTTTGTTGCTGCCCAGAGCAGGTCTTCACTCCCGAGATCCGATGTTTCCCACATAACTTGCAGGACTGTCGGACCTCAGTGATAACCTTTGAGCATTAATTCTTTCCCAAGAGCCCGGGCTTCATCTAATGAAAGTTTGAATGTCATTGATATCACCTTTTGTTCAACTTATTTCAACTTAAAGATTCGGGCTGCGTTTCCACCCAGCATAGCATCAACTTCTTCCTGCGAAAAAACTATGCCATCGCTGCCTCTGGTTGTTAACGATTTCATAATATCGATATATTTTTTATTTGAGACCAGAGGTTCGAAGAGAGGACCATCGGTCGCCCAGACTGTCTGATACGGTCCGATGTTATCCACAATTTCACGCAGGTAGCGACGGAACAAGGCTGGTTTCTCCGCAGCCATTACCTGCCACATTGCCATGTCTCCGTGAAGATTCCTCTTATATTGGGCAATTGCCAGCCAGTCATGCCACCACAGGTTTCCCATATGTGCTGCAATGATATTAAGGTTGGGAAAGTCCCTGGCGACGTCGTCAAGGTGGATAGGCTGTGCAAATTTCGCTCTTGAACCTGGGAGCGGACTGCAATGGGTTAACAAGGGATATCCGAACTCATCTAGTACCTTCAGTAATTCATATGCTTCCGGACTATTCGGGTAGTAACCGTCATCAGGATGCCATTTTAAGCCTTTCATCCCAAATTCGGTGAAACAGCGCCGTAATAGCAGCGGGCCATTAGGGCGTCTCGGATCGATACCTGCCAAAGCAATTAACTTTCCCGGGTGTTTGGCAGCCGCTTGAGCGCAGAATTGATTGCTTTCCATAACACGATCGTTCCCGCTGCCGTATCCGACGTTATCAACATAACAAATTGCCGTTACATCAATGTTGTCTGTTGCCATTCGTTTCACGAGCTTATCGCAGTCGGGATCAACAACCAAATCGCCAATCTGTCGGCAATAGATTTCTTTCGATACTTTGGTTCCAGCTCTTTCGCCATCCCGATACCAACTATTAATAAGATTGTCGGAGGGTGCAGCTGCCAGGCGAATATAGTGGTAATGAGTTTCGACTATCATTGATTTTCCTTTCTCTATTTGAGACTAACGATAGATAGAGTTTACATTCGGCGAGTGGTGGTGTCAATTAAGGAATCTACTAAAATGATTGTTTGACCTATTCAGTCTATTAAAGCCTTTAGTGGATAGAGCTTAATTTGGAGTATACATTTTCAGTTTTTCCGGCTATGTTAGAATACATATATTAATTTCTAGATTGGTTTTAGACGCATGCCATTAGGGTTTAAACGAACAGGCACGAAATCACCGCAAAATCAGGCTGCAACTATTATTACCGGAAGCTTTAGCCAAAGACTCAAAAATGGGATAATCTCCGGCATTAGAAAAGGCTTAAGTGGCTTTATATGGATGGCACGGATCCTCATACCCGTCTCTTTTGCGGTAGTTCTTTTGAAATGGAGCGGATGGCTTTACAGAGTCGACTTTATCTTGAACCCGGTAATGAACTTGATTCATCTACCGAGTGAAGCCGCTTTTCCCATACTAAGCGCAATATTCATCAATATTTACGCGACCATTGCGATTTTGACGGTAGTACCGTTCAGTCCAGGCCAGATGGTTTTGATTGCCGTTTTTTCTCTGATCGCGCATAACCTGATCACAGAGGCGATTATCCAGCACCAATCCGGTATGAATGGTCTAAAAATCACCGCGATTCGCATTGTTGTAGCGGTACTAACCGTGCTGGCAATCTCTCCATTCATGGGTGATACGTCTCAAAGTGTCATCGGAGCTGTCCAGGTGGATCAAGAGACCATTTTGCAGGCTTTAAGAGTCTGGGGGATAGATACTGGCTGGATGTTATTAAAGATACTCGGAATTATTACCGGGATCATGATTGTCCTGGAATGCTTGCGGTGGCTTGAGTGGGATAAATATTTGTACGGTTTTTTCAAGCCTTTTATGAAAGTCCTCGGATTAAGCGACCGTACGGTGATGTTATGGGTCACGGCGGTGTTATTCGGGCTAATGTATGGCAGCGCGGTAATTCTTGAAAAAAGCAGGGAAGGCGGCTTAACTCGATCGGAACTGGAACGACTCCATATCTCTATTGGAATCAATCACAGCATGGTTGAAGACCCTGCTCTATACATGGCGATGGGAATAAATGGATTCTGGCTGATTGTGCCAAAACTTATCATGGCTATGGCAAGCGCACAGCTTTATCGCCTGTGGGAGTTTTTAACTAAGCAAAGACGGAAAGTGACCGTTTAATCGTCCGGCATTAGGTTGCTTGCCGTTGCCTGGCGGTTGTCCCGGCATTCTTGCTCGGATCGGTATATGCGTAACTCATCGTGTAGAGATGATGGTAGAGACCACCTTTTGCTATCAGTTCCTGGTGGCTGCCGATTTCCACTATCTTACCGGCATCCAATACCACGACGCGGTCGGCATCGTGGATTGTAGATAAGCGGTGTGCAATTACTAACGACGTACGGTCTTTGAGGATATTTTTCAATGCTCTCTGGATAAGAATTTCCGTTTGGGTGTCGATATTTGCGGTAGCTTCATCTAGGATCAATATTCGTGGATTAGCGAGCACTGCCCGGGCAAAACTGATGAGTTGCCGCTGTCCCTGGCTCAAATTACTGCCACGCTCCTGCAGATAAGTGTCGTAACCTTTTTCCAGCCTCATAATGAAATCATGAGCACCTACCGCTTTTGCCGCTACATAAATCTCTTCATCATTGACGCGCTCACGACCGTATGTAATATTGTCTTTAATAGTACCTGAGAAAAGGAATGGTTCCTGCAGTACCATACCAATCTGCTGCCTGAGGGATTCCTGGGTCACTTTGCGAATATCGTAGCCGTCAATACTGACCGAACCCTTGGTTACCTCATAGAAACGGCTGACCAAACTCACGAAGGTACTTTTACCTGCACCGGTGGAACCCACCAGGGCGATCGTTTCTCCAGGATAGATATGTAAATTAATATCATGGAGGACTTCTACACCCTCCACGTAAGAGAAGCTCGCATGATCGAACACAATATCACCTTTTATTGGCGGCAGCTCAACTGCATCAGGTACGTCCTTAATTTCCGGCTCCACGTCAAGCACTTCGAAAATACGCTGACCACCGGCGGTAGCCCGCTGCAATTGGGTATATTGCATACTGAGACTGCGGATTGGTTCAAAAAATCTTTGAACATAAAGAAGGAAAGTTACCATCTGACCGACTAATAATTTACCTGCTGCAATTTGATATCCGCCGAAAATGATGACTAAAGCCATGGATGCTCCAATCAGAATTTCCACCGATGACATGAGGCCGGAAGAGACGCGCGTTGCCTGAAGGTTGGCGTCCAGGTTTTGTTCATTGACGCTACCAAATCGTTGGAGATTAATGTTTTCCCGTGACATTGCCTGGATTACGCGAGCTCCCGAGATGTTTTCCTGCAGATCGGCATTAACGACAGAGATTGCTTGCCGAACGCGCATAAAAGTATTACGGGACAGTCTTTCGTAGAAAAACATTACTATTAACAAGACCGGGATAACACTCATTGTAATCAAAGCTAGTTGTGCATTCATCGTAAAAACCATGAAGACAACGATGCCGAGTATAAGGAAATCAGCAACAATTTCCAATACGCCGGTAGTAAGTACTTCCTGGAGGGCAGCGACATCATTTTGTACGCGGGACATAACGCGTCCGACTTCATGGCGATCGTAGAAGCTGAGTGAAAGCTTTTGAAGGTGAGTAAACATCTGCATCCTGATTGTGAAAAGCACGCTGCGTCCGACATTCGCCATGTTGTATTGTTGGAGATATTGCCCTGCCCACTGTAACAAGCCGCTTCCTAAAAATACGAAGAAAATCATGGACAGAGTATTTAAAGAGCCGGAGACATGGAAGATATTAGCTAAGAAATTATCGATAAAGTTTAGCTTCTGGACCTGTCCTGTAGCAACATCGATTGCATCGCCTAGTAATAACGGCATTAAAAGGCCGGTAACTGTAGTTAGAATCATCCCAAATACTGACAGGGCAAAACCGAGCCTGTATTTCTTAACATAGGCACCCAGTCGCATCACGACTTTCTGGTCGTAGACCCTGCCGAATAGTTCCTCATCAGTCAGGTCGGCAGCTCTTGAGAGCGCTTGTGGTCCCATCCCTGGAGGATGCGCACCCATTCCGCCGCCTCCACCGCCACGCATCGCGCCGCCTCCGCCTCCAAAACCTCCGCCAAAACCGCCACCGTACATTATGGTAATACTCCTTTACCGAGTGCCTCTTCTTGAGCGCGAAGTTGAAGTTCGTAAATCTCAGGGTAAATCGTGCCTTCGCGTAGTAATTCCTGGTGTGTGCCGCGCTCGGCAATTTTACCCTTATCTAAAACCAGGATCTGGTCGGCATCTTTTACTGTCTGCAGTCGCTGAGCTATAACGAAGGTTGTACGTCCCTCCATCAACTGGCGGAGCGCTTGTTGGAGCAGAAATTCGGTCTCCGTGTCAACACTCGATGTTGAATCATCGAGGATAAGAATACGCGGATTGAGAAGTAACGTTCGAGCGATGGCTAGTCTCTGTCTTTGACCACCGGAAAGTGTGATACCACGCTCTCCGACCCACGTGTCATAACCTTTGGGTAAGCTCACGACAAAATCATGTAATTGAGCTGTTTTGGCAGCTGAGATGACGTCATCATCGCTGGCATTTACGGCACCATAGCAAATATTTTCTCTGATATTGGCTGAAAACAGGAAGACATCCTGCTGCACTATACCGATATTTTGTCTCAAGGAAGCGAGGGTAACATCACGAAGGTCTGTCCTATCGATAGTAATCTTGCCTGAAGTGACATCGTAGAATCGGGGTATAAGGTTAACCAGGGTTGTTTTCCCGCTGCCGGTCGCTCCGAGCAATGCCACCATTTCGCCCGCATGCGCTTCAAAACTAACATCTTCTAATATATTCCCGATCGACTGGTATGAAGCTGCTGTATAGCGGAAAGACACATTCTCAAATTTTACGTTGCCATTGATATTTTGCATTATGATCGCATTCGATTTTTCCTTGACCGCAGACTCTGTATCGAGGACCTCAAAGATTCGTTCGCCGGCAGACATGCCGCGAGAAACCATATTTACCATAAAGCCCAGCATACGCACCGGCATGACCATCATCTGGACGTAGAAGTAAAATTGAGTCAGTTCGCCGGCGGTTAACTGTCCATTAACAATCTCACGTCCGCCCCACCATATTATTAGAGCGAGTGCGATTGTGAACAGTAGGTTCATCAAGGGACCGTTAAAAGCCTGAATTCGAGCGGTAACCAGGCTGTCATCGAAGTATTTCCGAGCTTCCTTCTCGAATTTATTGATCTCACGCTGAGCTTTTGAAAATGCTTTTACCACCCGCATTCCGGATAAATTTTCCTGGAGGACGATGGTCATTGCAGCTAATTCTTGCTGTACTCTCGTCCAGATAGGTCGCAAGGTGTTGCTCATTCTAATAGCAAAAAAAGCCACTGGCGGAATACAAATCAGACTGACGATTGCCAGCGACCAGTTCATCCAGAGTAGAATTCCAAGAATGCCAAAAAACGTGACAGCAATATAAAGAATACGTATCGAACCCATTGATACGAATGTCTGAACTGCTTCGACATCCTGTGTGGCGCGGGACATGAGTTGACCGGTTTGTGCTTTATCATGAAAGGCGAAACTGAGCCGTTGGATACGATCATAAATACGGTTTCGTAGGTCAAAAGCAACTTTCTGTCCGATATATGCGCTGATATAATTTTGTCCGAATACAGTAACGGCGCGGAGAATCTGTGCGACGACAATTCCAAGTCCCATATACCAGAGGATAGTCTGGTTAACCGTGACCTGCTTAGTTGCGGGGTCAATAGAGGTGCCCATGTCAATGGCACGTTTGAGTAGTTCGGGTGTGACTAAGGCAAACCCTGTCGAGATGATAAGGAAGAGGAAGGACAGAACTGCTGCTTTCCAATAAGTCTTAAGAAGTCCAAACAAACGTAAGATGATATGCATTATTAACCTGTTATATTACCAATTTATACTTATTAAATGATAAAATGCAAGGTGCCAATTTAACATAATCTAAAAACTTTCACTTAAACAACAGTGTCGAACTATTTATCATGTCAATTATTTAGCTGCTGTTCGGATATCATTATAAGCCTGTTCAAGAATCTCTTTAATGCGCTTCTTTTTCTCCGGGGTCAACTCGTAAAATTCCTGTCCGATTAAGACCCAGAGCTCTCGCACCTGATTCATGAATTTCCGTCTTTCACCGACATTGACCCAACGGTCTCTAATATGTCCCTTAACTTCTTCGGCGTGACTGCCTTCTTTTACCAGGAACTCACGTCCAGCGTCGGTGATAGAATAGACTCTTTTCCCTTCTGCTTGTGCCGCAGTGATAAGACCCATTTCTTCTAACATCTGTAGCGTTGGGTAGACAACGCCGGCGCTCGGTGCATACATACCCTGGGATTGCTCTTCAAGGGCCCGGATGATCTCGTATCCGTAACGCGGCTTTTCCTTAATCAAGTCCAGGATTATGAATTTTAAGTGACCTTTTTGAAAAGGTGTTTCGCGCCACACCCGGAACGGGGAAAATCTATGTCTGTACATTTGAAACCTCCAGAAAGAGATATATTACGATATATCTTAATATATCTTAATGTTTTGCAAAAAGAGTTGTCAAGACAATCTGAAAGAGTACATGAAAATGTAATATAATGTATACAGAAGTACCGGGTAAAACTATTGACAACCACTATATATTGTGATTTAATAACATCCCGCCTACTAGCCGTAGGAGTGCGATAACGCCTTTCAGGAGTGGCATTAATGAAATGCCCACATTGCGGTTATCATGATTCAAAAGTACTCGATTCAAGAGATACTAACGATGGTATCAGGCGGAGACGCCAGTGTCTGAGCTGTAACGGTCGTTTCACGACACACGAGCGTTTCCAGCAAACATCCTTTTTCATAATCAAAAAGGATAAGAGAAGAGAACCGTTCCAAAAAGAGAAAATTTTGAACGGGATACGGAAAGCCTGTGAAAAACGCCCGATACCGGCTCATGTTATCGAGAAACTTGCCGACGAAATAGAGGCGGAATTGGTAGGGCAGGGAAAAGCCGAAATACCAAGCTCAGTAATCGGGGACATGGTAATGCAGCAACTCAAAAGTCTTGATCATATCGCATATATTCGCTTTGCCAGTGTTTACCGCGATTTTGAAGATATAACCAGGCTTAAGGAAGAGGTGGATAACCTGGCAGAAGCTAAAGTGGTAGAACAAAACCCATCACAGCAGTTGACGTTTTTACTGGAAAATGAATCAAATGGTTCTAATAAGACAACCGGGAGAAAACGTCAATGAGCCCGAAAAACCAGTCTGTGAATCCTTTGACTCGGACTCAGATCGCCAGGGCAACCTTTTCTGCGGCGGAAAAAATGGGCATTTCGGACAGGAAACATATTGAAAAACTTACGCAGCAGGTCATAGAGAGGCTTGAGAAAAGGCAGATTGAAGCAGATAAAACGGAGCAGGATAAAAATCAACCGCTGCCGGGAATGGAAACTATGGTGCCCGCCAGGTTAAAAGCCAGACATGTTACCAGTGAATCAGAAATCCTGGAACTGGTGAAAGAGTTTCTGGATGCCGAAGATAAAGTCAAACCAGAAACCGCACCGGCGATAAAAATAGTCGAGGAAACGAAGATGAAAAACGGAACCAGTACCGAAGTAAAGTTAACAGAGAACGCCCGCCGTGTCCTGGAAAAGCGTTATCTGACTAAAGATAAGACCGGGCAGCCGATAGAAACACCCGAACAGCTTTTTCACCGCGTTGCGAAGGCAATCGCATCCGCGGAATTAGGGTATGATGCGAAGGCTGATACCGGCATGTGGGAAGAGGAGTATTACAGGCTAATGGCTAACCTGGAGTTCTTACCCAACTCGCCGACGTTAATGAACGCCGGGAGGGAGTTGGGACAGTTATCCGCCTGTTTTGTATTACCCATCGAGGATTCAATGGAATCTATCTTTGATGCAGTTAAGTATACCGCCTTAATTCATAAGAGCGGCGGAGGCACCGGATTCTCATTCTCGCGGTTGCGACCGGAAAGCGACCGTGTCGGTTCGACGGGTGGCGTTGCCAGTGGACCTGTCTCGTTTATGCGGGCGTTCGATACGGCGACCGACGTTATCAAGCAGGGCGGCATGCGCCGCGGCGCTAATATGGCAATTCTGAGCGTCGACCATCCGGATATCATGAAATTTATCAACGCTAAAAATGATCCAAATGTCTTGACTAATTTCAACATATCGGTGGCAGTGACAGCTGAATTTATGGAGGCTGTAAAAGAAGGGCGCAGCTACGAACTCATTAATCCGCGTACGAGAGAAGTCGCCGGCGAACTGAATGCCCGCGATGTATTCAACAAAACAGTCGAGATGGCGTGGAAGACAGGCGATCCTGGAATCGTGTTTATCGACCGCATCAATAAAGAGAATCCTACCCCGCACCTTGGAAAGATCGAAAGTACCAATCCGTGCGGCGAGCAACCTCTGCTGCCGTACGAGTCATGTAATTTAGGTTCGATTAACTTGAGTCGTATGCTGCGTCTTACTGGCAGCAAATATGAAATCGACTATCCGAAACTGGCAAATACGGTAAAAACAGCCGTTAGATTCCTGGATAATGTAATTGACATAAATAAATTTCCCTTGGATACCATCGCTGAGATGACTCGTAAAACACGGAAAATAGGTCTGGGAGTAATGGGCTTTGCTGACATGCTCCTGCAGTTAAGAGTACCTTACAATTCGGAGGAAGCGCTGAAAATAGCCGGGGATATCATGGGTTTCATTCAATCGGAGTCAACAAAAACCTCCGTTCAACTGGCAACCCAGCGAGGTGTTTTTCCTGCGTTCAAGGGAAGTAAATACGATACGTCGAATGGACTGAAAGTAAGGAATGCTACCCGTACTACCATCGCTCCTACCGGTACGCTATCAATAATCGCCGGGTGTTCCAGTGGAATCGAGCCGTTGTTTGCACTTAGCTATATCAGGAACATTCTTGATGGAGCCTTACTAGTAGAGGTAAATCCTTATTTTGAAGAGGCGGCAAGAAAAGGTGGCTTTTACTCAGAAGATTTAATGAAAAAACTTGCTGAGGGATCCCACCTGAGCGATTTGAACGGGGATATTCCTGCCGATGTGAAGAAAGTATTTGTGACTGCTCATGAGATTTCTCCTGAATGGCATGTCGAGATGCAGTCGGCTTTTCAAAAATATACCGATAATGCAGTGTCCAAGACGGTCAACTTCCCGCATTCAGCCACAAAAGAAGAAGTTGCGCGTGTATATATGCTTGCCTATGAAAAGGGATTGAAAGGCATCACAATTTACCGCGATCGAAGTCGGGAAGGCCAGCCGATGAGCACTGGCGGTCAAGCTGAAAAAACCGAAAAGAAAGTCGAGACTCGTATTACACCGCGCAAGCGGGCGAAAAGGACTACTGGTTTCACAGAGAGGGTTAATACCGGCTGCGGAGCACTTTATGTGACGGTCAACTCGGATGAACAGGGTGTATTCGAAGTGTTTTCTGCGTTGGGAAAGGCAGGAGGCTGCGCCTCGGCTCAATTAGAAGCTATCTGCAGGCTTATATCACTGGCGCTAAGATCCGGTGTGGATGCACAGATGGTGGTCAAGCAGCTAAGAGGCATCCGCTGTCCATCTATTGCCTGGGAGGCTGGAAAATCAGTACTATCCTGCGCAGATGCCATTGCCAGCGTCCTTGAGCGATATATAGGCGGTGAAACAGTCGAAACTGAGACAGGTACTGAAGTTAAACCAGAACACGCTGGAAATAAACCTGGCGATTACGGACTAGCGCGTAATATCGCCGGGCAGTGCCCGGATTGCGGCGGCTTGCTCGCCTATGAAGAAGGCTGTTATAAATGCCCGTTGTGCGGATATACGAAATGCTAGAAAAAGGTATTGACAATCTACACGGATACGTGTATTATTAGAACAAATGGTCGGGTGTATGATTAACGCTTCAATAATACCGGATATTGAACAAGAAAAATCGATGTTTCCCGTTGATAGTATTATTTGTGGCGATTGTTTGACTGTGCTACATACTATCCCCAATGAATCTGTGAATTTTGTCTTCACGTCACCTCCATATGCCGATAACAGGAAAAAAACTTATAAAGGTGTGCCCATTGACAAATATGTAGAATGGTTTCTTCCAATATCGAAGGAAATATATAGGGTGTTAAAACCAGATGGTTCTTTTGTTTTGAACATCAAAGAAAGAACTGAAAACGGCGAACGTCAGACCTATGTTATTGAGCTCATCCTAGAAATGAGAAAGCAAGGATGGCTTTGGACTGAAGAATACATTTGGCACAAGAAAAATTGTTATCCGGGAAAGTGGCCTAATCGTTTTAGGGATGCATGGGAGCGTTGCTTACATTTTTCCAAGCAAAAAAAATTTAAGATGTATCAAGATGAAGTAATGGTACCTATGGGAGATTGGACTCAGAGACGTCTGACAAAATTGAGCAAAACTGATATGATTCGAGATGAATCTAAAGTGGGAAGCGGTTTTGGTAAAAATATTTCGAATTGGCTAAACAGACAATACGCATATCCAACAAATGTCCTTCATTTAAGTACGGAATGTGCCAATCGCGGGCATAGCGCTTCGTTTCCAGTGGCACTTCCAGAATGGTTCATAAAACTTTTTTCTGCTAAAGAAGACTTAATCCTCGATCCTTTCATGGGGTCAGGGACGACGGCAGTTGCTTGTATCAATTTGAAGAGACACTTTATTGGTATAGAATTGAAGGAACAATACTGCAAACTTGCCGATGAAGCAATTAAAAGAGCGAAGAATGGAAATGGACACAACGGATCTAGAAGCTTTAATGGGCAAATGTCTCAAAGACTTCTATGACCGTCGTCTGCAAAAGTTAAACAAACTTAAGCTGCGAACTTTCCTTCGTAGAAAGAATCCGTATCTATTTCGAGCATTAGGTATACAAAAAGCTCCAGAAATTATTGAACGAGTATTATCAGATTATTTAGGGGCTTCGGATGAAACAATCTTTGGTGATGCATTTTTTGAGCCTATCGCGAGGATAGTATCGAAAAGTACGGTTTCTGATGGCGCAGGCGTAGATTTCACTATAGAAACTAAGCAGCGCATAACTGCGATAGCTATGAAATCGGGCCCAAATCCATTTAACTCTAGCGCGAAAAGGCGACAATCACAAGAATTTCTTGCATTAAGGAATCGGTTATACAAAATACAAAAGCAATTTGATGCGGTACTCGGTCATGGCTATGGTCGAAGTAAGAGCAAGCCAACTTCAGAGAGAGTATATAGAGATTCTTCAGGCCAAGCTTTCTGGACTGAAATTACAGGTGATCCAGACTTTTATTTGAAGCTAATCAGGCTTATGAAAGATGCTCCAGCAATCCATAAGAAAGAATATACTTTGTCGTGGGATGCTGCAATTAATAGGTTTACTGCTGAATTTGTGATAGATTTTTGTTTTAAGGATGGAACCATTGATTGGGAAAAGCTAGTGCAGTTTGTGAGTGAAGATAAAAGTAAATTAACAAAATAATTTAGGGTATAGAATAGTGAGTATTTTGGCACACAGAATTTATCCAGCAATATCGGAGTCTTTTACTTTTGATGTTTGGCATGATGAAAAGTTAGTCGAATATTTAAACAAAGAAATTGATTTTAATTTTAGTCTCAATATTTATGGAACTGGTGTGGTTGATATACCTGTTGAACTGCTTGAAAAAATCATCACTCTAAAAAGAGAATTGGAACTTGACGAGGATACTATTGCGCAAATTCAACTTGATATCTCAAATGGAAAGTCACGGATTGGCGAAGTTGTATCTTATCATTGCTATTAGGTAATGCAAATAATCTTTAGGCAGGTGGTTTAATGGATAGACTGGATAGGGTAATGATATTTATCGATGGCAGCAATCTTTACCATTCTTTAAAAGGTAATCTGCACCGGACGGATATCGATATCGGGTGTTTTTGCCAGAAACTGATCGAGAAACGGCGCCTTATCCGTATCTATTATTACAACGCTATCGTCGGATTGAAGCAGGAGCCGGAGCGCTACCGCAGCCAGCAGCAGTTCTTCAATAGCGTCCAGCAGGTTCCCTACCTGGAGATGAGGCTGGGAAGGCTGGTCTATACCAATGCCTGGCCTGGCACGCCACCATATGAAAAAGGTATAGATATCATGCTTACCACCGACCTGCTAACCCACAGCTTCAAACAAAACTATGACGTGGCAATACTCGTCGCGGGTGATGGGGATTACGTCGGAGCTATTCAACAGGTGAAAAATAACGGGCAGAATGTTGAGGTTGCGTTATTTGGCAGGGAAAACACTTCAAAACCACTCAGAGAGGTCGCTGACCGTGTTCTTGAAATCGACGGAAGAATTTTACGAGGGTGCTGGAAACAGGGTGAGCGCGAGCCTAATCGGTTATTCCCACGACGAAGGCCACCGCGTACGCATCAGAATGAGATAAACTTACCGCCAGTTCCTTAATATTGAGATCGTAGGCAGTTCGCATTGCTTTGCCCGACAAAATAACATTAGGTTTGCCATTGGGTTCAGCCAGGATTTCTATTTCCTGCCAGCTAATACCCACATCGCAGGCTCCCAATGATTTTAGAACTGCTTCCTTCGCTGCAAACCGTGCCGCCAGTGATGAGTTCCGGTTACCGTAGTTAGTTAACTCTGTTGGTGTAAATACTCTCTTCAAGAATTTATCGCCCCAGTGGGCAATCACATTCTCAATGCGGTTGATTTCTACAATATCCACTCCAACATGCTGCATCTTCAGATGCCTCACTTAATTACGAGCTTGGCTGTTTTGCCTGCGATACTAATGGAATATGTACCCGGAGTGGCTTTGGAAATGGTGAAGGTTACCATGGTTCTTTGATTGCGCGCCAGTTCGATTGTCTTGGTAGCTTCGACTACTCCGTTTACTTTCAGCTCAACATTGAATTGACCCGTAACTGCGCCTGTATTGACCATTTCTGCCGTAATCGAAACAGGCTGATTGACCGTTCCTTCCAAAGGATTAAGCGTCAAATTTTCGCAGATAAAGCTTGCCGGCGGATATGGCGGTTCAGTGACGAGACGGGTAATAACGTCGTACCATGTAGAATCGACAGTATAAATATCCCGCAATCCGGCAAGGCGTACATAATATGTCTTCCCGCTCGGAGTGGCATTACCCAGTTCGATGTCGTATACGGTCTCGTCTTTAAGTAGAAGGTTAATCAAAAGGTTAGGTGAGTTAAAGCCGTATTCCGCCAGAAGCGCGTCGGTAGCATTTTTCACGAGAACTCTATCTGCTCGAGGTCCGCTTAACAGAAGAGGAATACCTCCTCCCCATCTCTTCGTGTCCACTATTGAGCCATTCTCGACATCGAAATAAAACTGCTTGTCGTCCTGCTGCACGAAACTTTCGCTTAAACCGAGCCTGGGCATCTCAAGAGTTATGTGTTTCAGGTCATAAATTTCTTCGAAGTCCCAGATATAAGGGATGGTTTCAGGGGGTGATGTCGGTTTTGGTCTCGTGACTGCATACAAGGTTACGCCAAGGACGGCGGCAATAACCACGAGAACTATAATAGCTCTGAATTTCAAAAATATGCTCCTGTGCTAAGTCTTTTTATCTCCGCCGCCGCCACCAGATAGCGATCCCAATTACCAGGACGATAGCCGGCAGCAGGGCAATACTTGATATGCGGAGAAAATTCTCTTTTTCAGGCGTAAGTATAAGTTTCCTGGTTTGGAGTACCTTGCGGTCGATTGAGATTACTTCCCCACTCGCAGCGAAGCCGCCTACTATTCTAACAAAAAGGTCGCCGTTGTTGACATTGATGAAATTGGTATTAGATGCAAAATCAGAATCACCTATTATTGCGATAGCTGGTCCTTCGATTATCGGGGAAGTGTCATCTTCAGGAATTGGTGGTAGTGCAACAAAACCGATAAATAGCGGTCCTTTTAAGTCTTTTTCCGGATCGTATTCTTGATTTATAGTTGAATCATATTCACCAGTCATCCATGCGTCTTGAGTTGTTGCGATTGCGTACGCTATTTGCAGATTTTCAGGCATTGTTTCCGCTGGCACTATTGCGGTGGCACCTGGGAAATACAAAGTCGTCAGTCCAAAGCTATTGCGGTCCCTGGTGACAATCGGAGTAGTTTTGTTAGGGGCAGAATACGAAGCAGGATCAACAATTATGCCATTCGCTACGTTGATCCCCCATGGGGCAAGTAACTGCGCGATATCATCGGGGGCGTCTGGATTAGTCATAAACATAACTGTTCCATTGGCTTTAAGGTAATCCGCTATAATTTGTCTTTCGTTATCATTCATTGCCTGTTTAGGACCTGCAATCACGAGTACAGCGCAATCTTCAGGTATTTCAGGTGTACTGAGTAAATCAAGAGGCTTTACCTGGAACAGATTATCACGAAGAGCCCGGTATGCCGAGCTGTAGCCGGTATTACCCGTGTCTCCGGGGTTAGCTTCGCCATGTCCGGATAGAAAATACACTACTTTCTGCTTGATGCCGGAAACTTCCATAATAGCGCCGGTAAAAGCGTTTTCGGCTTCATTTATGATGTCTCCAACGCCCACCAGTCTTGTGCCTTGCGCAGTCTCAAAAACAATCGATTGATATAAAGAAACATCGACGATTCCATATTTTGTAGCTTGCTCAGGATGCTGCTCGGGGTCGATTATTTTGATGTTCAATTTATTAGTATAGTTTTGATATTCTTGTAGGAGCGTAAGAGCATAAGGTGCAGCGAGCTTGTAATAACTCACGTATTCTTCGGGAATATTTTTCACTTCCGGCACAAAGAAGCACAGAACGTCCACTGGTGACGTTAATTCGGCAAGCACGTCTTTGGTCTGAGTAGTAAGCGTAAATTTGGATAATCCGGTAAAATCGAAACGATGGAACTGAGATATGCTGATCGCGTTTATAAGTAAAACAATACTCGTGAAAACTGAGACCAATATGACGATGCTGGTGCTGAATTTGCCGCGCCGGCTGGCGATGGCGGTACGAACACGTCTGAATTCGATGATACCGGCACTGGCGACTAAAATGATTCCCAGCGCAATAACACCAAGCGCGATCAGTCCAAGAGCAGGCAATACCAGGAGTAGAATAAGCCCGATAATCATGGCGACAACGCCCATTAGTGCAAGAACAGCTATCTGCATTAGCCCCACCTGCTCGCTTCAAGAGACCGGATCGAAGCATAAAGAAATAGAGCGGTTATACTCACGTAATATACAATATCCCTGGTATCGATTATGCCTGCTTCAAAAGCTGCCGAGTGGGACGAAATCGAGAGATAACTCAATACTTGCTGCAGCGCTTGCGGAGTGTTAGTGGCAACGATGCCAATTACCCACAAACCGAAAAGAATCGCTCCCGAAACCACCGCAGCTACTATCTGGTTTGCGGTCAGTGATGATGCGAAAATTCCGATAGATAGTGCAGTACCTCCAAGTAACACCAGACCAAGGTAACTCGTCAATATAGGACCCATATCCGGGTCACCGTAAATAACTAACAACAACGGATAAAAAAGCGTCAGGGCAAGCATGACGAACATGATACCAAAGCTACCCAGGAATTTCCCTAAAACCACGTCACTATCCCTGACCGGTGACGTGAGCAGTAATTCCCATGTTCCAAGTTTCTTTTCTTCTGCCAGGGTGCGCATTGTCAACACAATTGCAAATATCAACAGCAAAATGTTTCCGCCGGTCTGCATTCCAAACACGGAAAGCGGATCGATAAACCCCTGAAGGCTGGTATCACTGAAATTTGTATTATTTAAATACAGGACAAAAAATAGTCCGCTCAAGAGGAGAAATATACATACGACGATATAAGACATAGGAGAGGTAAGGTAAGACTTTAACTCCTTTGAGGCGATTAGTAAAATATTCCTCACTTCTCAGCCTGTCCTTCTTCTTTAGTGGTCAATTGCAGGAATATTTCTTCCAGGCTCATTTCAACCGTTTCGGCTGAAAGCAGCGTCCAGCCGCTCTTGACCACCACTTCATTAATCTTGGCACGCGGGTCTGTATCGGCTGGCGATTCAACCACAAAAAAGTCACCTTCCCGCATAACCCGCCTTACTCCAGGTACGCGGCGTAAAGCAACCGAGATTTTGTCAGCCGGGCCTTTGACTTCTACGCGGATACGGCGGGAGCCTCTGAGTACCGCCGATAAGTTTTCAATATTATCTTCCGCGACGATTTTTCCACGATGGATGATTATTACTCTTTCGCAGATAATGCTGACCTCGGGAAGAATATGAGTCGAAATAAGAATGGTGTGATCTTTACCTAATTCCTTTATTAAATTACGGGTCTGGGCGACTTGAATCGGGTCGATTCCGATTGTCGGTTCGTCCAGAATTAACACATCCGGGTTATGGATAATTGCCTGGGCAATGCCAACGCGCTGTCTGAAACCGCGTGAGAGCTTGCCGACAATTACATCAATATATTCTTCAAGGTGGCAGGTTTGGACAACCTCATCAAGGCGTTTCCGGGTCTGACTGGCATCTAATCCCCTGAGGCGTCCGAAAAACTCAAGGTAGTCACGGACTTTCATGTCCGTGTAGAGAGGGATGGATTCAGGCATATAACCAATGTGACGTCGACCTTCCAGTGAATCAGTTGCCATGTTGTGGTCGGCAATAAATGCATCACCACGGGTAGGCATCATGAAACCGGTTAGAATGCGCATGGTGGTGGTCTTACCGGCAGCATTTGGACCTAGAAGACCAACAATTTCACCCTTGCCTACTTCGAAGCTAATGTTATCAACGGCGAGCCTCTCACCGTAATATTTGGTTAGATTTTGTACACGTATCATATTTACACATCTACTATTTATTATTGCTGTTGAGTTGATGTACTGGTTGTATCCTCTGTACCGCTGGTAGTGCCTGCTTTCATCCTGTTCAATTGATAATTCAACCAGGCACTGGTAACATCATCGTAATTACCGCCATGGATGCTGTAATACTTAATTTCCCTGGTGTCCCATTGTGAATTCAGCCAATCTGCATAAGCTCTGGTTTTCAACGTGCTCAGGTAATCTTCGGTGACCTCACGGGCAGTTTCTTTTTCGGAAATCATAAATACGGCATAATTCATCGATTCAGGGTTGCTGGCATCTCCTGTTTCGTTAATAACAGGATCGCTGCACTTCCCTATCTCTAGTCCAGTCAAGATATACTCAAACCGAGATTCCATGGCTTTAAAGGGCACCCAGCCAATTTCTCCACCATTGTCATTTGTAGTCGAGTCCAACGAGATTTCTTTTGCAATGTTAGCAAATTGCTCTCCATTGTCGATACGCTCTTTAGCGGCGAGAGCTTCTTCATACGTTTTCACGACGATGACCCAGAGATACCCTTGTTCCGCAACAGTCGGCGTGTTATCTGCAAAGTATTGAACCATGCGCTGCTGCTCAATCGAACTTTTCACAAGATCGCGCAATTGTTTTA
>Ga0315284_10002532_pt1 | contig 26161 bp, 13 predicted proteins | sample YL17G09_16_MG_FD_203696 | JGI IMG/M metagenome (GOLD analysis project Ga0315284, IMG submission 203696) | Sediment microbial communities from Yellowstone Lake, YNP, Wyoming, USA - YL17G09_16 | ecosystem: Environmental > Aquatic > Freshwater > Lake > Sediment | place: USA: Wyoming | collected...
GACCTGAACAGCATGACGTTCAACACTGCCTTGACCCTTTCAGGGTCGCAGATCCGGCTGAACACAGACGGCGCCACTGCCCCCACGATCACCGTTGCCAAGAACGCCGGTCCCACCTTCAACAACGCCTTGGCGCTCAACGCGGCTACGACGATTGGTTGTGGGACGAACGTGGCCGGCGATGTGGCCACCGTTACTTTCAACGGCCAACTCACGGGGGCTCAAACTCTGAGTTACTATAACACGGGCACTGCACCTGTTTTCACGTTCGTGTTCGCTTCTTCCACCGCCAACACGATCAACGGGTTCACTCTCGGCAACCATGCCAACGCCGGTAGGGGTAAAGGCATTGTCCAGATCGCCATGAACGACCCGTTCGGCGGTGCGGGCACCACGCTGAGTTTCAACAACGCCGGCGATGGCACCGTCCAGGCGTTGCTTGCCGATCGGACTATTGCCAGCAGCATATACTTCCATGATAGCGTAACCTTCTCCGGCAGTTACAGCATGACCTTCAGCGGCGGCAACACCGTCGATACCGGCGGCACCCGCACGGTCACGAACAACTTGCCCGGCGGCAAGACGTTAACGCTGGGAAGCGGCTCTGGCACCGTGAGCCTCAACAGGGTCACCTGGACAGGGACCGGATACACCGTCCTCGCGGGAAACCAGAGTAACACTTACGCGAAGGCGATCGAGAAGTCAGGCACAGGGACATTGGAGTTCGCGACCGGAACCACGTTCAGCACCACCCAAGCCGGATATGGCCTTAGGGTCATAGGCGGAACGGCCGTGGTGAATAACGACATCTCCGCGGCCACCGGCGGCACGTCGCCGGGGACCGGCGTGTCGATTGAGGCAGCCACGGCGGTGCTTAAGGGCAGCGGCACTGTGGCGGGCATCACGGTGACTGCCTTGGGCGGCACGGTGGCACCGGGCGGAAGCATCGGGACGTTGACCGCCCTGGGCAATGTGGACTTCGGAACTAACGGCGGCACACTTGCCATCGAGTTGGACGCGACCACATCGGACCTGCTGGCGATCACCGGGAACCTGGTCCTCGGCGGCTCGAGCGTCCTGACGGTCACAGGGACGCCGGTCCTTAGTGAATACACGATCGTCACCTACACCGGGACGCTCACGGGGACGAAGTTCACCACGGAACCAGTGCTGCCGGGCGGCTACTACGTTGATTACTCCCAGGCCAACAAGATTGTTCTGGTTCCGGAGCCGGCGACGATGGCCCTCTTGGGCCTCGGCGGACTGGGCCTTATCCTCGGCCGCAAACGCCGGTAAGTCGAAGGACCCCCCATCTGTTGAGGGGACGCAACACGTAAAGCAGAAACCGAGCGGCGACCCACCTGGGTCGCCGCTCCTTTTTTCCCCTGCGTGGCGCTCTGTTGAAAACAACCCTCTCCACCCTCCTGCGCAGCATCCTGCGGAGGGGGGAGAGGGTAGGTCGCCCCGGCGACTCGCTGAGGCGAGGTGAGGGGGAGAGAAGGTCGCCGCATCACGGTGCACCGGGACCACCGCGCCTCCCCCCTCCGTCCCTCCGTCCCTGCGTCCCTGCGTCCCTCCGTCCCTCCGTCCCTCCGTCCCTCGTTACCCTTAAGCGGGCCTGCCGCGCTAACCGCGTTTTCGATAGCGCCAAGGCCGTTTGACCGCGGCGGTGGCCAAGAATGGGCACCGCGCCGCCGCTTACCCCATCCGTAGGCCGGTAAGAAAAATTTCCAAAAATCACTTGCCCGAAACGAAAAGCGCGTGTATAGTGCCGGTGTAGTGGGGGTTGTAGCAGTGGGGTTGTGTATGTTCCGGGGACATGCCTAACGGGGGAGGACCCAGTCACACTCACCCGCCGGGTTTGTTCCTCGCATTGGGGGTTGTTTATGTTCCGGGGGACATGCCTAACGGGGGAGGTTCCATTCGCACCCACCCGCAGGCTCTGTTCCTCCATCAAAATCGTGCGGCAGGGGGCCGCGTCCTGACAACATTCGTTAAGGAGCCTGCGATGAAGACTCGAACAAGCCTCATTCTGTGTGTCGTGGCCGTCCTCGCATTCGTCGCCGTCCAGTCGGCCCAAGCGTCTGTGATTGACTGGAAATCCGTCTCGGGCGACACCGCCTGGGCCACGGGCACAAACTGGGACGGCAACACTGCGCCCGCCGACAGCACCGCGACCGACATCGCGCGCTTCAACAAGACGTCCTACGCCTTCCAGCCCAACTCCGGCACAAGAAGCATCGCCGGGATACAGATCGGCGACGGAACGACCGCCGCGGCCGCGGTCACCATCAGCAGCACGACACTGACTATCGGGGGGAGCGGCGTCGTCATGAACGCAGGCGTCGCCGGCGATGTGACGTTTGCCCCTACTGGCAAAATCACGCTTGGCGCCAATCAATCCTTTACGAACAATTCTGCAAAAGCCCTGATAGTGAACTCGCCAATAACGAGTTCGGGCTATACCCTCACGCTTGACGGCAGCGGCGGAGTGAATTTTAAAGGTACGCACGCCAATCTGCTGAATGGCCTGTACGTGACAAACGGGAGATTGTTTGGCGGCTCAACCGGCGACAATATGTTTGGAAAAGGCACAATCTATCTGGGAGGTACTGGCGGCAGCAATAGTGCCACCATAGACCCTACCGGCAGTGCATCCCATGTTGATGCGCCCATCGTGGTTCAGTCCGGCAGCAGCGGTACGCGTACCATCACGAGTTCGGCTCAAAACGTCTCGTTTACCGGCAACATCACGCTGAACGGCGATCTCACGGTGGATAGCACCTATTCAGGTGGAAACAAAACCACCACCGTCTCGGGTGCGATCTCCGGCACCGGCAACCTCACCAAGGGCGCTGGCGCAGGCAAGGTCATTCTCTCCGGCACGAACACCTACACCGGCACGACCACCGTCAGCAACAGCACGCTGCAAATCGGCAACGCCGGCACGACCGGGTCGCTTTCCCCGAGCAGCGCGATTACCAACAACGCCAAACTGGTCTTCAACCGTACCGACACCATCACGCAAGGCACTGACTTCGCCAGCGTCATTTCTGGTACGGGAGCCGTCACCCAGGCCGGCAGCGGCTCGCTGGTCTTCTCCGGCACCAACCTTTACACCGGCGCGACGGCGGTCGACGCAGGAACCCTCGTGGTGAACGGCAGCATTGCCACCTCGAGCGGCGTGACGGTCGCCGCCCTCGCAACCCTCAAGGGTAACGGCACGGTGCCGGGCGTGACGGTCGGGAACACGGGCACGGTGGCCCCGGGCACGAGCATCGGGACCTTGCACGTCGTAGGCAATGTGAACTTTTCTGCCGGCGGCATCCTCGACATCGAGGTGGACGCGACCACAGCGGACCTGCTGGCGATCACCGGCACCGGCAACCTGATCCTCGGCGGCTCGAGCGCGCTGAACGTCACGGGGATACCGGTCCTTAGTGAATACACGATCGCCACCTACACGGGGTCGCTCACGGGCACGTTCACCACGGAGACGCTGCCGGGCGGCTACTTCGTTGATTACAGCCAGGCTGGCAAGATCGTTCTGCTTCCGGAGCCGGCGACGATGGCCCTCCTGGGCCTCGGCGGACTGGGCCTCATCCTCGGCCGCAAACGCCGGTAAGACTAAAAGGAGCCCCCCGCCACGGCGGGGGGGGTTAAGGCCCCAGACGAAGAATCGCGGCGGCCGCCGAATGGCGGTCGCCGCTTCTTTTTTCCCACCGCGTGCCCCGCGCGGTGGCCAAGAATGGCCCCCGCGCCTCCCCGGGGGATAGCGCGGCGGGCCCGCCGCGCATCCTTACTTGGGAGTTGACACTCCCCGGCCGCGCCGGTATCATCTCGGCGAACTTGTGTTTTGGAGAACCCCGCTTTTGTGTCCACTGACTTGAAAGGAGCGATTGTGCGAACCACCGGCATGGTAGTTGCTTTGACCGTCTGCTCCCTGTTTTGCCTGCTGGGCTGCAAGGAGGAGAAGCAGCCCGCCGCCCCCGTCAAGGCGGTGGAGCAGCCCGCCGTCCCCCCCAAGGCGGAGGAGCAGCCCGCCGTCCCCGCCAAGGCGGAGGAGCAGCCCGCCGTCCCCCCCATTGCCTTCACCAACTACGCCGGCGGCGAGACGATCCGTTACCCCGTTCCGCTCATCCGCGGCACCCTGACCGACAAGGCCCTGACGTCGGTGGAGGTGATCAACCAATCCAGTAATCGCGATACGGCCAAGATGGTCTGCCTTGCCTACGACGGGCGTTTCAAGGCCCTGACGGAACTCGTGCCCGGAAAGAACCAGATCGTCATCCGGGCCGGCCAGGCGAGCGCAGCCCTGGAACTGACCTACAAGCCGCAGACGAACCCCTACGTGACGCGCATCGTCTATGCCGTTGACAGCACCGGCGACACGACTTACCAGACCCCGGTTCCGGACGACGCCCAGGATTACGCCGGCAAACTCAGCACGATGATGCTGATGAAGCAGACGTTCACGGCGGAGCGGCTGAACGATCTCGGCATGGGCCGCCGGACCTTCAACCTGGAGTTGGACGAGAAGGGCAAGGTGAAGATCCACATCCTCAAGTGCGACAAGACCGCCCAGGAGATCTACACGATGGCGGGCGGCCGGGCTCAACTCTACAGTTACATCAGCGGCCAACTGAAAGCCAACCTGCCGGATCCCAAGGCCAAGAACGTCGTCATCACCGCCTTCTCGCGGTTCAACCCCGAGACCCTCCACAACATGGCGTACACGGCCCTGGGCAGCGGGAACCTGGCCCTGTTCGGCGGGTCGAACATGTACTGTTACCCCGACCGGCTGGCGGACGTGCAGAAGGCCTTCATGGACGCGACGCTGATCGACACGACCCATTACTCGAGCGACTCGGCAGGTCGGCACAGGTTCTGGGCCAACGCCTCGACGAGCATCGGCGCGTCGCTGCACGAGTTGGGTCATGCGTTCGGCCTGCCGCACTGCCGCGACGGCTTCGGGATCATGAGCCGCGGGTTCGACTTCTTCAGCCGGTTCTGGGTCTTGCAGGAAGCGCCTGCCAAAGACCGGACGACGCCGGCCGACTTCGAGGAGCAGAAAAGCGCCCGCTGGACGCTGGCCAGCGCCGCGTTCCTGCGGGCCACGCGATGGTTCTCGCTGGACGCCCGCGAGTACGGCGAAATGAACCGGATCCAGGCCCACCCCGGTTCCAGCCCCGACGAGGCCGTCGTGGAGTCGCCCGACGGCATCGGCGCGGTGTGCCTCGGAAGCCCGGGTTCCATATCGACGGCCGTGCCGATGGACTACTCCAAGCCTGCCCCCACGACCGTCGTGGTCAACACGAAGCAGTTCGAGGCGCATCTCCAGGGCGCCAAGGCCTGGCTGCGAATCATTGATGTCAATGGGTTCGTGAAGAACGTGTACCTGACGGATCTGTGGCCCGCCCCGGCCCCGGCTGCGGCCCCGGCCCCGGCTGCGGCCCCCGCCCCGACCGCGGCCCGGGCCCCGGCTGCGACGCAGTAGGAAGTTCCATGACCACCCCTTTCCCGGGAGTCATGGAGGCCCTCTGATAGCCGGAGGATCCCCCCGCCGCGGCGGGGGAGTTAAGGCGCCAGACGAAGAATCGTGGCGGCCGCCGAATGGCGGTCGCCACTTTTTTCAGGCGCACCCCCGCCTTCTTGGTGGGCGTGGGCGATTTTCTGACATTTTCCATGCCGTTGGGAGTTGACACTTCCCGGCCGCGCCGGTACTATTTCGCGGGGTGATATTTTGGAGAAGCCCCTTTTGTGTTCACGGACTTGAAAGGAGCGATTGTGCGAGCCACCGGTACGGTAGTTGCTTTGGCCGTCTTCTCCCTGTTTTGCCTGTCGTACTGCAAGGCCCAGGATCAGCCCGCCGCCCCCGCCAAGGCGGTGGATCAGCCCGCCGCCCCCGTCAAGGCGGAGGTGCAGCCCGCCGTCCCCCCCATTGTCTTCACCAACTACGCCGGCGGCGAGACGATCCGTTACCCCGTTCCGCTCATCCGCGGCACCCTGGCCAAGAAGACTCTGACGTCGGTGGAGGTGATCAACCAATCCAGTAATCGCGATACGGCCAGGATGGTCTGCCTCGCCTACGACGGGCGTTTCAAGGCCCTGACGGAACTCGTGCCCGGAAAGAACCGGATCGTCATCCGGGCCGGCCAGGCGAGCGCGGCCCTGGAACTGACCTACAAGCCGCAGACGAACCCCTACGTGGCGCGCATCGTCTATGCTGTTGACAGCACCGGCGACACGACCTACCAGACGCCGTTCCCGAAGGACGCCCAGGATTACGCCGGCAAACTCGGGACGATGATGCTGATGATGCAGACGTTCACGGCGGAGCGGCTGAACGACCTCGGCATGGGCCGCCGGACCTTCAACCTGGAGTTGGACGAGAAGGGCAAGGTGAAGATCCACATCCTCAAGTGCGACAAGACCGCCCAGGGGATCTACACGATGGCGGGCGGCCGGGGCCAACTCTACAGTTACATCAACGGCCAACTGAACGCCAACCTGCCGGATCCCAAGGCCAAGAACGTCGTCATCCCCGCCTTCTCGCGGTTCAACCCCGAGACCCTCCACAACATGGCGTACACGGCCCTGGGCGGCGGGAACCTGGCCCTGTTCGGCGGGTCGAACATGTACTGTTACCCCAGCCGGCTGGCGGACGTGCAGAAGGCCTTCATGGACGCGACGGTGATCGATACGGCCCACTACTCGAGCGACTCGGTAGGTCGGCATGCGTTCTGGGCCAACGCCTCGACGAGCATCGGCGCGACGCTGCACGAGTTGGGTCACACGTTCGGCCTGCCGCACTGCCGCGACGGCTTCGGGATCATGAGCCGCGGGGGCGACCTGTTTAGCCGGTTCTGGGTCTTGCGGGAAGCGCCTGCCAAAGGCAAGACGGGGCTGTCGGACTTCGAGGAGCAGAAAAGCGCCCACTGGACGCTGGCCAGCGCGGCGTTCCTGCGGGCCACGCGATGGTTCTCGCTGGACGCCCGCGAGTATGGCGAGGCGAACCGGATCCAGGCCCACCCCGGTTCCAGCCCCGACAAGGTCGTCGTGGAGTCGCCTGATGGCATCGGCGCGGTGTGCCTCGGAAGCCCGGGTTCCATGTCAACGGCCGTGCCGATGGACTACTCCAAGCCTGCCCCCAAGGCCGTCGTGGTCAACACGAAGCAGTTCGAGGCGCATCTCCAGGGCGCCAAGGCCTGGCTGCGGATCATTGATGTCAATGGGTTCGTGAAGAGCGTGTACCTGACGGACCTGGGGGCCGCCCCGGCCGCGATGCAGAAGGCAGGTCCATGACCACCCTTTAGCCGGGAGACATGCAGGCCCTCCGATAGCCGGAGGAACCCCGGCGCCGGGGTGCCGGTTTTTATGGAGGGCAAGGTGATGCGCCGAATGCTGTGCGCCGGCCTCGTCGTTCTCGCAGTGTGCGGGCCGACGGGAACCGTCGTCGCCGAGACGCCGACCGCGGTGCGCGTGAGCATGCCCACCCAACCTCACCCCTGCCTGTTCCTGACCCCGAAGGAAGTCCTCGCGGTTCGCGCCCGCTTCCAGACCGAGCCGTGGGCGAAGCCCATCGGCGAGAAGGTCATCAAGGAGGCCGACGACCTGCTGGCGACGAAGCCCAACATTCCTCACCAGGGCGGCCAATGGGGCGGGTGGTACTCCTGCGAGGTCTGCGGCGTCAAACTTAAGGCCCGGTCGCCGACGGAGCACGTGTGCCCCAAGTGCGGCAAGGTGTACTCCGGCGGCATCTACGACGCCGTGTACGTGGCAGATCGCCACAGCGAATACTTCCGTGCGGCGATGGATCTGGCCCTGGCGTACGTGCTGGACCCCAAGCCCGCCTATGCCCAGCGGGTGCGGGACATCCTGGCCGAGTACGCCTCCTTCTACCGGGACCTTCCGCTGCACGACTACCGCGGGTCCATCGGGGACAAGGCTTTTGCGCGGGGCGCGCGGCTGACGGCCCAGACGCTTGACGAGTCGGGGCTGCTGATTCGGGCCGCCAGGGCGTACGACCTGGTGTACGACGCTTCGTGTTTTACAGACGCCGACCGGCACGCGATCGAAACGAACCTCCTCCGCGCGATGGTGACTACCATCCAGCGCAATCCCTGGGGCCGGCTCAACTGGCAGTCGCGTCACAACGCGGCCATTCTGTCGGCCGGGCTGGTCCTGCGGGATGAGCAGTTGGTGGACCAGGCCGTCAACGACCCCAAGAACGGGTTCCTCTTCCAGATGCGAGAGGGCGTGCTGGAAAGCGGAATGTGGTACGAGGGTTCGATCGGCTACCACTACGGTGCGCTGGACTCCCACATCGACTTTTTGGAGGCGGCCTGCCGGGCCGGGATGGACCTCTACAGCCTTCCGGCCGTCAAGAAGATGTTCCTTGCGCCGCTCAGCCTGTTGATGCCCGATCGTACGTTCCCGCCGCTGAACGACGGCGGGCGTTCCGGCATAGACAAGCACCGGCAAGTCTACGAGGTCGCCTTCCGCCGCTACGGCGACGCGCTGTTCGGCCAACTCGTTCATCCGCGGGACAACATTCAGGCCCTGTTCTGGGGCGCCGACCGCGCCCCCGAGAGGTCTTCCGGGCAACTGGTTCTGCCCTCGCAGAGCGGTTATGCGGAGGGGCTGGCCATTTTGCGTGACCCGGCCGGGAAGACCGCGCTGTACCTGGACTACTTCAAGAGCACCACCCAGCACACCCAGCCGGTCCGCTTGCACGTGCTGCTGTACGCGCAGGGCGACATCCGCTTCGTGGATCCGGCCACGATGCAATACGGCCATCCCATGCACGAAGGCTGGGGCCGGCAGACGTTCGCCCACAACACGGTGGTGGTGAACGAGGAGATCCAGGCCAGTAGCATGGGCGAGTTGAAGGCCTTCGCGACGGGAGACGATTGGGCGATCGCCCGCGCCGAGGCCGCCGGGGCGTACAAGGGCGTCGTGCTGGATCGCACGGTGCTGATGCGCCACAACGTCATTGCGGATGTCTTCCGGTGTTCGGCGGACGCCGAGAGCACGTTCGACCTGCCGCTGCATTTTCGCGATGCGTTGTCCGGTCTGCCGGCGGGCGAGCCCCTGCCGAGGCTGTCCGACAAGCCCGCGTATCGCGAGGCGAAGGACGTCAAGCGGCTCACCGGGCCGCTCGGAAGTTTCTCCGTCGCCACGGGCGAGGGCAGGCGGATCTACGTGACGGTCTTCGACAAGTCCGAAGTCTTCGAGGCCCGCGGATACGGAAACGACCTCACGGACCTCGTGCCGATGATTGTGCGCCGCCAGAAAGGCAAAGGTGCAGTCTTCGTGGCCGTGTACCAACTGCTCGAGAAGGGCGAGGAACCGTTGAAGCCGTCGGCCAAGATTAGCCCGACCGTTGTCGTGAGTTTCGGGGACACGCGTTTGGCCGTCGGCGACGACACCGTCGTGACCATTGCCGGCGCCAGGCACGTGGCCGGCGCCGAGGGATCGCCAGGAAAGTGAGCCTGCCCCGGGTAACCGGTACTGACGAAACTATGACGCGTCGCGAAAGACTGATGCGAACCTTGCGGGGACGGCCTGTCGACCGGCCGGCTGTCTGTTTCTATGAACTGAACGGCCTGGACGAGAATCCGGCCGACGACGACCCCTTCAACATCTACTCCGACCCGTCCTGGAAGCCGCTGATCGATCTGACCCGGGAGAAGACGGATCGCATCGTGATGCGGTCCGTGCAGTTCCTGGGCGCACCCACCGACCCGGTGCAGGAACGCACCCGTTGCGAGCAGCGGACGGACGCCAACGGCAGCCTGTTCGTGCGCACCACCATCCAGGCCGACGGGAGAACCCTGAGCCGCCTCACCCGGCGCGATCCGGACATCAACACGATCTGGACCGTGGAGCCGCTGCTCAAGGACGAGGAAGACTTGCTGGCGTGGCTCGACCTGCCGCAGGCGCCCTTCGGCGGCCGTCCGGATGTCCGCGGGGTGCTGGACGCCGAGGAGCAACTTGGCGAGACAGGGATTGTGATGATCGACACGCCCGACCCGCTCTGCGACGTCGCCGAGATGTTTGAGATGGGACAGTACACCATCGTGGCCATGATGCAGGGAAGCCTGATGCACCGCGCGCTGGAGAAGGCGGCCAGGCTTCTGCTGCCGCAGGTGGAGGCAATCTCGGAGGCCCTGCCGGGCAGGCTGTGGCGGATTCACGGCCCGGAGTACGCCTCGCCCCCCTACCTGCCGCCGCGCCTGTTCGCGGAATATGTGACCCGGTACGTCACGCCCATGGTTCGCGCGATCCACCGGCACGGCGGATTTGCCCGGATTCACTCGCACGGGCGGTTGAAGGACGTGCTGGACCACATCGTGGCCACCGGCTGCGACGGGCTGGACCCCATCGAGCCCCCGCCACAGGGAGACGTGCAGTTGGCGTACGTGCGGGAGCGCTACGGGGAGCGTCTCGTGCTTTTCGGCAACCTGGAGGTCGCCGACATCGAGTGCCTGCCGACGGAGGCATTTGCGGAGAAGGTGGTCCGGGCGCTTCGTGAGGGCACGGCGGGGCAGGGGCGAGGCTTCGTCCTCATGCCAAGCGCCTGTCCGTACGGCAGAAGGCTTGCCGACCGGGCTCTCCGCAACTATGAGACGATGATCCGGATCGTCGAGGGATGGGACGTCGGCAACTCCCCCGCAGAGGGACTCCCCTAAATGGCGCAGCCGCATTCGGAAAGCGGAGCCCGCAAGGCCCTCAGCCATGAGGAACTGATGTCCTTCTTCACCGGCTGCACGGGTTTCCCCTGCGCCAACTTCTCCCTGGCCGGGGAGGTGAGCCCGGAAGGGGAACTCTTCAAGCGGATCCTGTTCAACCCGCCGGTCCTGGGACAATGGCTGGAACCGTGGGGTGAGGGCGAGTTGGCCGTCCATTGCGGCAACAGGCGCTGGACGGCAGACCAATGCCGCGGCAGGAGCGTCCGCCGCGCGTGGCCGTTCGCGGAACTGACCTGGGCCGATGAGGAATTGCCCGTTCGCCTGAGCGCCACAGCGTGGGCTCCGGTCGTGGCCGGCGACGTGGCGGCTACGTCGCTGCCCGTACTGGCGGCGAGTTTCCGGGTCGCTCTGCCGCAACACGAGCCGGTGGTGCTGGAACTGTCCGTGCGGCCAACGGGCGCCGTTCGGGGCCCGCTCCACCTCCTGCGGGAAGCCGGCAAGAGGCTCGGCTACTGGGAGGACTTCGGGATCGGCTGGGACGGCCTTGCCGACGGCGACGAAGTGCAGATCGTCGCGGAAGGGGACGGACGGGTCTGTAATCGGCTTGCGTTCCGCGGAGGCGGCGCCCGGAACGTGACGTTCTACCTGCTCGTGTGGGATGCCCGTGGGCGGGCGGCGGCGGAAATCGCCTCCCTGCCGGAACTCTTCCGGCATGTGAGCGACCGGGGCCTGGACCTGCGACGGGCCACGATGGATTTCCCCGCGCACCTGCCCTCCACCGGAGACGCACAGATCGATGAGTACGTCCGCTGGTACATGGTGCCGGCGATGATCCTCACCCGTGTGTTGCGGGATGGCACGACGCTCACCATGGGCTACGCCGAACTGAACCAGCGGGACTCGTTCTGGACCAGTTGGGCCCACCTGTACTACTGGCCGGACGCCGAGCGGATGATGATCGAAGAGTCCGCCCGCGCAGTGATGCCGAGCGGCAGAATCCCCGCCTGCATCCTGCCCACCATCGACCGGCAGGAGGGCCTGGACACCAACGAGTACTTCCTCCTGCGTGTCGCCCGGTACGCGAGGGTCCGGGGCGACCTGGAGTTGGTCCGGCGAATCTGGCCTCAGTGCGTCGCGGCAATGGAATACCTGATCTCGCGGTGCGAGGACGGTTCCCACCTTCCGGCGGCGCGGTCGTACTGGGCGGACTGGCTGGATGTGCCGTTCATGCAAGAGCGGAAGTACGGGCCGCACTTCTGCCTGCTGTATCTGGCGGCCCTGCGGGAGATGGCGCTGGTGGCCCGCTCCATCGGGCAGGAGGCGCAGGCCCGGCGGTGGGAAGGCCTCTACGAGGCCGCCCACGCGCAGGTGAACCGCCCGACCGACCAGGGCGGCCTGTGGAACGGGCAGTACTACGTCAACGTCTGGAAGGACAGCCAGGACGACCAGACGCTGCTCGAAGACCAGATGATCGCCGGCGTCTGGCGGGTCATCCCGCCGGAACGGGTGGACTCGATCCGCTTCGCGCTGGCCGAGCGCAACGAGCGGCCGTGGGGCGTGCGGTGCCTCTATCCTTACTATCCCGACATGGGGTATTCGGAGGGGGACTACGCCAACGGCGCGGTGATGCCCTGGATCAACTTCGCGGACGCCTGTGCCCGAGGGATCTACGGGCATAGGGAAGACGGCCTGCGTCTGCTGCGGAACGTGGGGCAGTGGGACCTGGCCCGCTTCGGCGATTACCTGCCCCACGAGAACCTGGACGGCCAGAGCGGTCTGAACACGCACTTCCCGATCCAGGGCTGGAACGCCGCCTGTCTGGGCGCGGTGATGTGGGGCCTGGCCGGCGGCCCGCCGGAGATTGAAGAACAACCGCCGTGTGCCGCGCGGGACGCCCGCTCGGTCCCGGCCGACATGGAAAGCACTTCGGCTTCGTCACAGGACTGAGGAGACATCCAATGCACATGACCTTCGTGGACTGGGCCATCGCGATCGGCATCATCGCGGTGCAGTTGGTGGTTTGCGCCTTCTACGTCCGGCGGGCCAGCAAGGGTCTGTCGTCCTTCTTTGTATCCGGGCGGTCGCTGCCCTGGTGGCTGCTGGGCACCTCGATGGTGGCCACCACGTTCAGCGCCGACACGCCCAACCTGGTGGCGAACATCGTCCGCCAGGACGGCGTGGCGGGGAACTGGGTCTGGTGGGCCTTCCTGCTGTCCGGGATGATGACGGTGTTCTTCTACGCCCGCCTGTGGCGCCGCTCGGGCGTGCTGACCGACCTGGAGTTCTACGAGTTGCGGTATTCGGGCAAGTCGGCGGCCGTCGTCCGGGGGTTCCGCGCGATCTACCTGGGACTCTTCTTCAATTGCGTGATCATGGCGACCGTGACGTTGGCCGCGGTCAAGATCGCCAGCGTCATGCTGGGGTGGGAAGCCTGGCGGACGATTTTCTGGTGTTCGGTGATCTCGATGGGGCTGACCGTTTCGGCCGGGTTGTGGGGCGTCGTGGTCACCGACCTGCTCCAGTTCGTGGTGGCGATGACCGGGGCGTTCGTCGCTGCGTACTTCGCAGTGCAGCACGAAGCGGTGGGAGGGCTTTCAGGCCTGTTTGCCAAACTCGGCTCCACCGGAAAACTGAACCTGCTGCCGGACTTCGGCCACTGGGACATGGCGTTGAGCGTGATCATCATCCCGCTGGTCATCACGTGGTGGTCGGTGTGGTATCCGGGCGCCGAGCCGGGCGGCGGGAGTTACATCGCCCAGCGCATGTTGGCCTCCAAGAACGAGAAGCACTCCATGGGCGCCGCCCTCTGGTTCAACGTCGCGCACTACGCCCTGCGCCCCTGGCCGTGGATCATCGTCGCCTTGGCGTCCATTCTGGTCTACCCCCAACTGTCGGACATCCAGAAGGCCTTTCCGAACGTGCAGGAGAATCTCATCGGGCACGACATTGCGTATCCGGCGATGCTCAAGTTTCTGCCGGTCGGATTCCTCGGGCTGATGCTCGGCTCGCTGATGGCGGCCTATTTTTCCACGATGAGCACCCACTTGAACTGGGGCGCGTCGTACCTCGTCCACGACTTCTATCAGCGGTTCATCAGGCCCAATTCCTCCGAGAAGCACTACGTGTTCGTCTCGCGAATCGTCACTGCGCTGCTGATGCTCGTGGCGGCCGGCATGGTGTTTTTCCTGGAGACCTCCAGGCAGGGTTTCGACCTGTTGCTCTCGATCGGCGCGGGAACCGGCCTGATCTACCTGCTCCGATGGTACTGGTGGCGGATTAACGCCTGGAGCGAAATCGCCGCCATGATCAGTTCGTTCGTGATATCCGCGGTGCTGTTCGTCGGCCGCAAGATGGCCGTGCCCGGGATCGCCGATTTGTCCACCCACCTGACGCTGGCGGTCAGCGTGGGCTTCACGACCATCGTCTGGTTCGTCGTGACGTTCCTGACTCGCCCAACCGACCACGGGGTGCTGCTGCAGTTCTTCCGCCTGACCCGCCCCTTCGGGCCGGGCTGGGGGCACATCCAGCGGGAAGCGAACGTGGGGCCCTCTCCCGATAGCGTGCCGCTGGCGCTCCTGGGCTGGGTGCTCTCGGTCCTGATGGTGTACTCGGCCCTGTTCGGCACGGGCAGTTTCCTCTACGGGAACATTAGGATGGGGACCGTTCTCCTCGTGATCTTCCTGGGCAGCGCCATCAGCCTGGCCGGGATCCTCGGCAAGATCTTCGGCAAGCCCATGACCCCGCCCGAGGCCCAAACCGCGTCTCGGGAGGGTGCCGCCCAGGACGGCCGATCGGGGAGCCCGCAATGAGGCGCTCCATCCGGCCGGTGTCACGCTAGGTTTTCAGCATGCCACGGTAGAAGCCGGGCTTGGAGTTGGGGATCGGTTCGGCCCCGACGGCCTTGGCGTAGAAATCCGCTGGGCCGGCGTCGCCGACGATGGCGTAGGCGTAGCCGGACGCGGCCATCGCCCGCAGGGCCGACCAAAGCAGGGCCCTGCCGATGCCTCGCCCCCGGGCGGCGGGCGTTACGCCCATCGGCCCCAGGAAGTCCCTGCACGCGGCCTCGTGGCACGCGAAGCCGACTATCCGCCCGTCCTCGATCGCCAGCAGGCACGACACGGGCGTGTTAGCCATCGCTTTGTCGCACTCGCTGGCCCAGCCAAGGCCGAACTCGTGCCGCACCCAGTCCATCACGATGTGCTTCTCGGCCGCCAGGGCCGGGCGGATCTCCACGCCCGTCCGCCGCAGTTCGGCCACCAGACCCGAGTGGTCCGGCAGGTCGTACAGTCGCACCAGCATGTCGGCCATGGTCGTTCTCCTTGTGCGCGTCTACCGCGACGTAGAGGATCTTGTGCACCGCCTGCCGGCCGGGCGGCCTATTTTGCCCCCGACATTTTGTGCCGGTGCACAAGTGTTTTCATCGTACCTTTCGACGGCCCGGCAGGTCCAAACCTACGCCGGGCGCGGGGTTAAAACGCGGGCGGTCTTGAAACCGCCTCCAGGCTCCTGCCTTTCCCGGCCTCACTCTCGCGGCACCCTGAGGCGCTGCCCGGCCGCAATCGTCCGTCGCTTGCCGAACAGTTCCAGGCACACGGCGCCTTGGCCGGGGTCGGCGCGAACGACCAGGCTGCCACGCGTGACATCGAACCGCAACCGCAGGCCCCTGTACGCCACGCTGAATTGCAGGCGCCTCCACCGGGCCGGGAGGGACGGAAGGACGCGCAGGCAGTCCGGCATGACGCGGACGCCTCCGAAGCCCGCCACGGCCGCCATCCACCCTCCGCCCAGAGCGGCGGCGTGCAGACCCGAGTCGGTGGCGTTCCCGCGGCGGACACAGTCCATGCTGAACGCCTGCCGCGCGTACTGATACGCCTGGTCGGGACGCTCGACGTCCAATGCGGCCAAGGCGTGGATGCACGGCGACAGCGACGAACCGTGCGTCGTCACGGGGTGGTATCGGTCGAAGTTTCTGCGGTACACTTCCGCCGTCCGCATCTCCGGCAGCAGATAGAGCATCAGCAGTACGTCCGCCTGCTTGATGTCCTGTCGCTCGTGGGCAAAGTAGCCGTCGAACTGCTCGTACAGGCCGGTGCGGGAATCGAAGTTGATTTTCAGTCCGTCGGCCGCGCGGCGCCAGCCGGCGAGCCGCCGCCCCGTCAGGCCGAACCTTCGAGCCAGTCGCCCGTACGCCGCCGGGCAGGTCCTTTGCAGTTCGTCCGCAAGTTCCAGCGCCTTTACGAGGTTCCAGCGGGCCATCGCGTTGGTGTAGACGCTATTGTTGACGCTGGAATGGTACTCGTCCGGACCGATGACGTTGCGGATCTCGTAGACGGCGTTCCGACCGGAGGCGCCGGGGCGGGCCCTGTCAGCCCAGAACGCCGCGGCGCCGATGATGACCTCGGCGGCACATTCCCTCAGGAACTCCCGCCGCCCGGTCGCGAGGTAGTGCTGCCAGAAGCCGAAGGCCACGTCGGCCGTGATGTGCACCTCCTGTTCTCCGCCGCGCCACCGGAAGTACCCCTTGCCCCGGGGCAGCCACCTGGGGCACTCCTCGCGTCCGTCGCCGGCGCTTTCCCAGGGAAAGCGAAGCCCCGCGCAGCCACCATCGGCCGCATTCCGGGCCGCCGCTTCGACGCGGTCAGAGCGGTATCGCAGGAGCGACTCGGCGACGTCCGGGAACTCCTGCGAGTAAAAGGGAAGCATGTAAATCTCGGTATCCCAGAACACGTGCCCGCCGTACCCGGGACCGGACAGCATCTTCGCCGGCACGCTGGCGCTGAGCCCCAGGGCCGCATTGCATCGCGAGGCGGCCTGGAGGAGATGGAACACGCAGAACCGCACGGCCGTCCGGGCCAACCGATCGCCCTGGATTTCCACGTCGGCGTCGCGCCAGTATTCCGCCCACGTTGCGGCGTGCTCGCGCTCCAGGCGCGCATAGCCGGGGCTCTCGGCCACAAGGGCTCGCACGCTCCGGATCGGGTCCTTCGCCCTCACGGACGTATCGAGGGCGACCTGTTTCTCGAGGACGTACGTGTGGCCGCGCCGTGCCTCGAACCGCCATGTCAGGCCGATGCCGCTCTTGCCGTCCGTGCGCCTCGGGAGGCCTTCGACCGCCCGGTCGCCGCAGGTCAGCGAATGGCGCACCGCCTCGGCGATGATGACCCTCGATTGCCTTGTCCTCGCCGCGTACAGAAGCGTCTCTCCGTCCCAGGCCCGGGCAAATTCCTGCGTCTGAAAGACCCTGTCGGGATAAGTCGGCAGGCCGTCCATGCGCGACGTGAGCGTTACGGGGCCTGAGTAGTTGACCGGCGTGATGGCGACGCGAACGCCCAACGCGTGCGGACGAGCCTGGCTGACGATCCGACGGGTGACGATGGACGTGATCCGTCCCGCGAGGCTCCGGTATCGCACCTTGCGCGCAAGGACCCCGCGCTTCATGTCCAGCGTCAGCGACTCTGACAGGACCTCGGCCTTGCCGGGCACAAGCGGCCGGCTGCCGTCGTGGAAAACGACGGGCAGCGGGTTAGGCGCCGGCGCCAGCCTGGAGGGTCTGCGGAACTTCCGCGGCTCTCCAGGGCGCCTCCCGGGCCGATCGTACACCTCGGCGACGAGAACCAGGGGCAGACTGCTCCTGCCGGGCCGAGATTCCTCAGGCGAGCCCCGCACGCCCACGTAGCCGTTACCGAGCGTCATGATGCTTTCGTAGTATAGCCGGTGTGCGGGGATCGGGTTTTCGGCCACGATCCGCCAGCCTCGCAAGTGCGACGTCGGGTCGGCCGCTTGCCTTTGAACCTTCCGGCCTGTTGAGGCTGTCGTCCTTTTTTTCATAGTGGTGTGTTGACCATATTTTAAATCGAGGGGATCTTCCCTTCCAGGCCCGCCGCGCTTTTCAAGAAGCGCAGCCCTTCCTCGCCTTTCCGCCTACGACCGGCTCAACCTCAGCACCTTCAGGTCGTGCTTCTTAAGCCTCAGCGGCAAGAGGTTGTTTTCGACGGGGAGCGCGGCTCCGGTTTCGACGTCGACAACACGGAATTTATCTCCCAATCCCAGTGCGTCCGGCTGGATTCGCAGGCTGGCCGAGAGGTCGCAATCGGCGTAACTGGTGACGGCGACGATCGCCTCTTCTCCTTTGCGGCTGTAGACGATGGAGGGCCAATCGGCGCCCTGGGCGACGACCGGCTGCGGCCGGGGGTCCCAGTACCGGAAAACGTCCACGTCGCCTTTTTGCAGCAGGTCCATGACAGGCCTGCGGAACGTTTCGAACAGCCGGTTCTCGACGGTGTCGCCCTCGGGGATCGGCTCGTAGTGCCAGAAGTACGGGTCCACAAGCAGTTCATGAACCAGGGTCACGCCCAGGAACGTCTTTAGCACCCAGGGGTTGTTGCATTGCCCGCGGAGCCTTTCGAGCACCTGCTTGAGTTGCGGGTAGTCGTACTTCAAGAGCATGTTCTCCTCGTGTTGGCCAAGTTCGTGCAGCACGATCGGCCAGCAGCCCGAAAGTTCTCCCAGGCTCACCAGTTGTAGGTATTCGCGGGTGAAGCGGTCGTGCACGTCGCCGCGGCCGCGCTGCCACTCCCAGTCGTACTGCACGGTGTAGAACGACAGGATCGGCAGCAATTCCAGCGACGTCATGTGCGCCATGTGGATCGGCTCCATGCCGCGCTCGCACAGGAAGGTGAAGGTTCGCTTGGCCTGCTCGCGAAGTTCCCATATGCCGTTGGAGGGCACAACCGTGCCATCTTCGCGGACGTACGAGCCGGCAAATTGGGTGTTGGTGAACGGGCGGAAGTAGAGGTTATCCATGTAGACGCCGGTGTTGCCGGCGATCTCGAAACTCTTGGCATACCAGTAGAGCGCGTGGTCCATGAACGACTGGGTGGGCAGGATCCCGACGGCGGAGTCCGAGTCCACGCCGCGCCACTCGTCGCAATAGTCATGCGTGCACCACTCGTCCATGAAGGTCTGGAACTCCTGGCTGCCGATTTGGGCGTCGCGGTTGTAGTAGAAGATCATCCGCCGGCCGTAACGGTTGCGCAGGTTCATGTTGGCCATGCTCTCGAACAGGCGTACGCGCTGCGGGCCGTACCGCTCGAAGTTCCTTCGGCCATCCTCGATGACCTGCTGGATTTCCTGGTCGCTCAGCCGCTGAGTGTTGCCGCGGCGGATCGCCTTCCACAGCGAGAGGTCCCGCCCGGCAGGGTAGAAGCTGCCGTAGTTGCCCAGGCTCAGCCAGTGGCAGTCGCAGCCCAGCACGCTGAAGTTGTCGCTGTACCAGCGGTGCCGCCAGCCTGGCAGGCGCGGCTTGACCGGGGCCGCTAGCAGCCCGAACGTGATGGTCCGCGGCGAGTCCAGGGTTATCTCGTGGTCGATGAAGTGCACCTGTAGCACCACGTCGTCGCCGCGGCGGACGACCTCCAGGCTGGGGTTTTCCATCTTTCGCGACCAGCCGCGGCTGTTTTCGGTGAACCAGCACAGCCCGCGCGACGCGTTGCCCAAGAACACGTATCCGCAGAAGTTCTGTTCCCAACCCGTAGGGGGGATGTCAGCCGAACTCCAGACGCTTCCCTGGCCGGCGGGGAGTTTTTTGAACTCGACCGCGTCGCGGAATCGGCCGTTGGTCGCGTGGACCAGCGTTGCGATCCGGCCGCACAGCGGGATATCCAGGTCCAGGCGACCTACCCGGGTGGCGCCGACCGGCTGAAGCGTCAGATCCACGCGGAGCATGCCGTCGTACTCCAGCGTGTTTACCGACTCGACGCGCAACCCGCCCAGGGCGAATTGGCTGCGGCAGACGACCTGGTCGTCGGCCGCGGCCTGCACCTGGAACCGTGCCTGCGAGGCGACGACCTCCCGCCCCGATACAACCGCTCGGTAGCCCATCGGCCCGGCAAGCAGTTCCTGGGCGTCCAGTCCCTCGGACTGCTCGGTAACGATGCTTTCGGGCAGGCCCAGGTCACCCAGGCGGTAGGCCTTCAGGACCGTCCTGGCTGTTCGGCCTTCCAACTGGATGGGCGTGAAGGGCGGATAGACAGTGCGGCTGGCGCCCAGTTCGTTGTGCTCCCATTCAAAAACCGTGCGCTCGAACCGCTTGACCCGCGGCTCCGCGGGCACGTTTTGGCCGCGAGCACGGGCGACGATCTCATACTTGCCCTCTAGCGGCGGCAGGTCGAACTCGCGCTCGCAACGGCCCTGCTGGAAATCGTGTGCCTTAAGGCAGATGTGCTTTACGGCCGGGCCGTCGCCGACGGCTGCGATGCGGATGTCCATGCTTTCGAGCCTGGCCCCGGGGGGTAGCCCGCGCACGTCGGCCAGCACCCGCATCCGGTTCATGTAGGGCCAATAGGCAAAGCGGAAATCGACCGGCAGCAGAGGCTTTGGCAGGCTTTGCCATCCTCCCCGGCCGCGGGCGTATCGGCCGTACCGGCTGTAGATGACTCGCCCGGCCTGGTCGCGCACCGCAGCGGACAGATCGAACTGCATCGCCGCCAGGGCCTCGACCTTCATGAACACCTCGTGACTCTGGCCGGCAGAGAGGCGGACGACTTCCTCCTGCCGGATTTCGTCGCGATGGGGGCGGCATAGGATCGTCTGGGCCAGCAACTCCAGCGGCTGATCGGAGGGGTTGTGGAGAGTCAGGCGGCCCCGGATGTCGCCGCTGGACGGCGTGTTGTCGAAGCAGAGATGCACCGCAGCGCATGGCTGATCTGTAAACTCGAAGGTCAACAGTTCGTCGAGGCCTCCTTGGGCCAGCGACAGCCGGGCCTGCGGACGCTCAAACACCCGGCGGACGTTGAGCAGCCACGTCCCAGCAGATTGCGGGCGCCCCAGCATCTTTGCCGGGACGGCCACCTGCACGTGCCACTTGCCGTCGTGGACGTCGCTACGGAACTGGCCGATCCATTCGACAGGCGAACCCGGGTGCCTGCGGGGGCCCGCCTGCGCCTGGATGCCGCCGGCAGAGTCGATCGTTATCCCGCAGATCGGGCCGTCGGGCTTGTCGGCCAGCATGATTTCGACGGCATTCCCCGTCTCCAGGCCGGCTTCGGGATGCAACTCGCTTACCACGGCCAGGCAAAGGTGGTCGGCCGTCGCGCCCACGTAGGTCCAGACGCGGCGATCGTCAATCTCGGCAGCCTGGCCCATGCCGTCGAACACGGCGGCGGACTGCCATCTCTCGCGCTGGAGCGGACCGTCCGTCAGCGGCAGGTCGTCCATCATCGGCACAAGGTATCTTTGCTCCGCGCCGGCCAGGTTCCGGACGGTGTATCGAGGCTCGCTCCCCAATGCGCACATCTTCTGCTCCTGTTGTTGGATGTCTCGGTAAACCGGACCTACCAACGAGGGCTTGACATTCACAAGCCCGCTACGGGAACCAGAGTGGCCCCGGGCCGCACTCTGTGAACTGCCTGTTTCCCCACGATCCACCGCTTTAATGCGGCCAGTATGTATTGGGCGAAAGGCACGAGTCAAGTCCTGAATCTTCAGGAGAAGCGCATCTCCTTCGCGATAGGGGCGGCAGACGGCGTAGTCCGCACGAACGGTTCCCCGGACGGTCTTCGGTTGTCGGCGTCTGTGTTCTTGGCTGTCCCGCTCACGGGGCCGGTTCTTTCGTTTTTTGCCTCTACCCTTGGTGATTATGGTAGTCCTTTGCAATTGACTTGTCACGGCTTTTTGCGTAGATTGCGCCCCTTGGCCCGGAGAGCAAACTCCCGGGAGCGGCAAGGTGCGCAGGCACATGCGGGTCCTGCGGCACGCAGCCACGGCCCAGCGGTCTCGCGGGGTGTGTCCGCAGGCCAGGGCATTCCCAGGTACCCGCAACTTAAGCAGGACGCGATACGATGAAGGCGCTGGTCAAGACGAAGGCGGAGCCGGGCCTTTGGCTGCAAGATGTGCCTGCCCCGGAACCTGGAATCAACGACGTTCTGATCCGGATCCTGAAGACGAGCATCTGCGGGACGGATGTTCACATCTGGAATTGGGATGCCTGGGCGCGGAAGACCATTCCTCCGGGGCTGACCGTCGGGCACGAGTTCGTCGGCGTCGTTGAGCGAGTCGGGAGCAACGTCCACGATTACAAGACAGGCGACCTGGTCAGCGGCGAGGGCCACGTGGTCTGCGGACGGTGCCGGAACTGCCTGGCCGGGCGCAGGCATCTATGTCCCAACACTTCCAGTGTGGGCGTCAACCGCAACGGGGCGTTTGCCGAGCACCTCTCGATTCCCATGACGAACGTCTGGCCTTGCGATCCGCGGATTCCGCTGGAGGTGCTCAGCTGCTTCGATCCGCTCGGCAACGCCACACACACGGCCCTGTCCTTCGACGTGCTTGGCGAGGACGTGCTGATCACCGGCGCCGGTCCCATCGGCCTGATGGCCACGGCGATCGCCCGCCACTGCGCCGCCCGGCACATCGTGGTAACCGACCTGATACCGTATCGCCTGGAACTGGCCAGGAAGATGGGGGCCACGGTGGCCCTGGATGTTCGCCAGGGCGTCACTCTGGGCGACGTCCAGAGGAAACTGGGCATGAAGGAAGGCTTCGACGTCGGGATGGAGATGTCCGGCAGCCCGGCGGCGTTTCGCGACATGATCGACAACATGTGTCACGGCGGCAAAATCGCCCTGCTTGGCATTCTCCCGCAGACCGAGATCGATTGGGGCAAGGTTGTCTTCAACGGGCTGGCGATCAAGGGCATCTACGGACGGGAAATGTTCGAGACGTGGTACAAGATGACCATGATGATTCAGTGCGGCCTGGACATCACGCCTCTCATCACGCACCACTTCCACTACACGGAGTTTGAGAAGGCTTTCGAGGTGATGTGCTCAGGGGAGTCGGGCAAGATTGTGCTGGACTGGAGCGAGTGACGGGAGCGGGCAGATGTACGATTCGATGAAGATCCACGTGACCGAGCAGTTGCGCCAGATCCGCGAAGGCGGGTTCTACAAGACGGAACGGGTCCTCTCGACGCCGCAGGGCGCGCGCGTCGCGGTCGTCGGCGGCCGGGAAGTCCTGAACTTCTGCTCGAACAACTACCTCGGCCTGGCCAACGACCCCCGGGTGATCGCCGCCGCCAAAGCCTCCTATGATCGCTGGGGCTACGGGTTGGCCAGTGTCCGGTTCATCTGCGGCACCCAGGAACTTCACAAGCGGCTGGAGGCGAGGCTCTCGGAGTTCCTCGGAACCGAGGACACCATCCTATATAGTTCCTGCTTCGACGCCAACGCAGGTCTTTTCGAGACGCTGCTGGGGCCCGCGGACGCCGTCATCAGCGACGAGTTGAACCACGCGAGCATCATCGATGGAATCCGCCTCTCGAAGGCCAGGCGGCTTCGGTATCGCAACCGCGACAGGGCGGACCTGGAGGCGCGCCTGCGGGAGGCCGGCGATGCACACCTGCGATTGATCGCCACCGACGGGGTGTTCTCGATGGACGGCACGATCGCCCCCCTGAAGGACATCTGCGACCTGGCCGACCGATACGACGCCGCCGTCGTGGTGGACGACTCCCACGCGACGGGCTTCATGGGCGCCACCGGGCGCGGCACGCACGAGTACCACGACGTTATGGGCCGCGTCGACATTCTTACCGGCACGCTGGGCAAGGCCCTGGGCGGCGCCTCCGGCGGATACGTCACGGGCCGGCGGGAGATCATCGAGTTGCTGCGGCAGCGCAGCCGGCCCTATCTGTTCTCCAACACGCTGGCCCCCGCGATTGCCAGCACGAGCCTGGCGGTGCTCGACATCCTGTCGGCGTCCACGGATCTGCGCGACCGGCTCCACGCCAACACGCAACGATTCCGCATCGGGATGGCCCGGCGGGGATTCGACATACCGTCCGGGGACCATCCGATCGTGCCGATTCTGCTTGGCGAAGCGGCCTTGGCGACGAAAATGGCCTCCCTGATGCTTGAGGAGGGCATCTACGTGATCGGCTTCAGCTATCCGGTGGTTCCCGAAGGCAAGGCGAGAATACGCGTGCAGATCTCGGCCGCCCACCGCCCGGCGGACATCGACACGGCTATCAACGCCTTCGCCGCCGTCCGCGATCGGCTTAAAGACCGCAAGTGAAACGCGTGCGACCCGCGATTCCCCCCCCAAGCAGGGACAAGGCACAGAAAGGACTTCGCAATGCCCGCCAAACCGCTACGCAAACTCACGCCTCTCGGGCTCGCACAGGTCGTTTTTCTCGACGACGGGTTCTTGGGCCAGCGCATCCGGACCAACCGCAACGTCACTCTTCCCATCGCATACCGTCGCTGCAAGGAGACCGGCCGGATCGATGCCTTCCGGATGGACTGGAAGCCGCCCATGCCCAACCCGCCCCACAAGTTCTGGGACAGCGACGTGGCCAAATGGGTTGAGGCGGCGGCCTATGATCTGGCGACGCATCCCCAGAGCGAGCGCCGCAAGCGGCTCGACGCGGTGGTAAATCTGATTGCCTCGGCCCAACAGAGCGACGGCTATCTCAACGTCCACTACACCATCGTGGAGCCGGAGAAGCGATGGACCAACGTGCGGGACAACCATGAACTGTACTGTGCCGGGCACCTCATGGAAGCCGCCGTCGCGCATTATCGAACCACGGGCAGCCGCAAGATGCTCGACGTCCTCGGGCGCTACGCCGATCACATCGCCTCGGTCTTCGGACGTGGCGAGGGGCAGAAGCGAGGCTACTGCGGGCACCCCGAGATCGAGTTGGCACTGGTGAAGATGTACCGGGCAACCGGCGAGAGGAAGTATCTCGACCTGGCCAAGTACCTCGTCGATGAACGTGGGCAGCAGCCCCACTTCTACGACGCGGAGGCGGCGGCACGCGGCGAAGACCCACGGGCCGACAGCCCCCAGTGCTGGCAGAGCCTTCAGGCCCACAAGCCCGTACGCGAGCAGAACGAGGTCGTCGGACACGCGGTCCGCGCCATGTACCTGCACAGTGGAATGGCCGACGTCGCCATGGAAACAGGCGACGCCGGGCTCATGGCGGCGTGCCGGAAGTTGTGGGACAACGTGGCCACGCGGAAGATGTACATCACCGGCGGCGTGGGCAGCCACAATACGGGCGAAGCCATGGGCGCCAACTATGAACTGCCCAACGAGACCGCCTACGCCGAGACCTGCGCGAGCATCGGGCTGGTCCTTTTCGCCCGCCGCATGCTCGAAGCGCATGCCGACGCGAAATATGCCGATGTGATTGAACGGGCGCTCTATAATGGAATCCTCAGCGGAGTTTCTCTCAGCGGCGACAAGTTCTTCTACTCCAACCCCCTGGCGGTGAACGGCTGCTACAAGCCGGAAGGCAGGCGCCACCAGGATGTCCGCCAGGAGTGGTTCAACGTCTCCTGCTGCCCGACGAACGTCATCCGCCTCCTGGCCTCGCTCGGGGAGTACGTCTACTCGACGGCCGACAACGCCTTGTACGTGCACCTCTACGCGAGCGGCACGGCCACGACCGAACTGGCTGGGCGGACGGTGAGCCTGAAACAGCAGACCGACTATCCGTGGGACGGCCAGGTCGCTCTCACCGTCCGTGTGGACCGGCCCGGCGCCTTCAGCCTGATGCTGCGGATCCCCGCCTGGTGCCGCCGGTACAAGTTGACGGTCAACGGAAAAGGGTTCGCCGCCCCCGTTGCCCGAGGGTATGCCAGGATCACGCGCAAGTGGTCCGACGGCGACCAGGTCCGGCTGGTCCTGGAGATGCCCGTCGAGCGCGTGGTTGCCAACCCCGCTGTGCCGGACAACGTCGGGAAGGTGGCGCTGCAACGCGGGCCGATCGTTTACTGCCTGGAACAGTGCGACCATGCGGCGCCGGTGCCCAGCATCTCCCTGCCGGACAAGGCCAAACTGACGGCGCGCCGGGTCCGCCTGCTGGGCGGATGCGTGGTGATCGAGGGAGCCGCCACGGCCGTTTCCCCGGCCGATTGGAAAGGCAACCTCTACCGGCCGTATCGAGAGGTGCAGACGAAGAAGATTAGGTTCCGGGCCGTGCCCTACAGCCTCTGGGCCAACCGGAGGCCGGGCGCGATGACCGTCTGGCTTGCCAGACAGTAGCAGGAGGCGTGGACGGCTGGGGCAGTCCGTTCTGCGCAGAGCGACCGCTTGCAGGAAGCCGACCTGGCAGCCGCTTGCCGGCGGGGTGTGCGGCCGGGGAGAGCCTTTTTCCGCGGAACGATCGTTGTCGGCGGGTGTTACTACGATACGCGAATCGCCGCGTCGGCCGCAGGATGGGCTTTCGGCTCGCGAGGGGGCAGGGCAGTACGCAGCACGGCGGCGGGACGAGATGCCCTCCTGTGTATGGTTGGTCTTTACATGGTCCGCAACAGCGGAAAGGGATCTCTAATGCGATGTTCGACGATGATTTGGGGTCTTTCGGCAGTCGTGGCGTTGGCCCTGGTTGTTTTCGTCCGCGCGCCGCTGGCTGCGGGGGCTACCGGGGAGCAGGCATCCCCCAACATCATTCCCTGGCCGAA
>Ga0315284_10002534_pt1 | contig 26145 bp, 20 predicted proteins | sample YL17G09_16_MG_FD_203696 | JGI IMG/M metagenome (GOLD analysis project Ga0315284, IMG submission 203696) | Sediment microbial communities from Yellowstone Lake, YNP, Wyoming, USA - YL17G09_16 | ecosystem: Environmental > Aquatic > Freshwater > Lake > Sediment | place: USA: Wyoming | collected...
TTATGGATAAAAAAAAGCAAGAAAGCGCTGCGGTTACCATAGAAGACATTGTTTTTGAAAACAGGAATAAGGAATATGGAGCTTATGATTTGCGTAAAAAGTTCCAGAAGTATCTGATCATTGGTTTTCTGATTTCCTTGTTTGGTGTTTCTTCCGGTGTTGCCGTACCTTTTATTAAGGCTATTATGAATAAGGATAAATCAGTTGTTCTGGTGAAGGAAACTGTTGCGGAATTATCGAGTGTAAAAGCTGAAGAAGATATTCCACCACCACCACCGCCTCCTCCACCTCCCGCAGCTATGGAACAGCAGATTAAATACACTGCACCTGTGGTTGTTGAAGATGCTCAGGAAGATATTCAGCTAGCTGTCGTTGATGATATGAAGGAATCGACTTCCAATGAACCCGTTCCCGAAACTATTGAAGTGGTAGAAGAAGCAGAACCGGTAATTGCAGAAGAGGAACCTGCCTTTGTTTTCGTTGAAGAACAGGCTACCTTCCAGGGAGGTGACATCAATGCCTTCAGGGATTGGGTTCAGAAAAATCTGGTTTATCCTCCGGTAGCTGTTGAAAACGGTATCTTTGGCAGGGTAACTGTACAATTCGCTGTAAATTCCAAAGGTGATGTAACAGACGTTAAAATTTTGCGCGGTGTTGACCCCTCGCTGGATAAAGAAACTATTCGTGTGATCATGTCCTCACCCAGATGGGGGGCTGCAAAACAAGGTGGACGTGCTGTAAAACAGCAATTCGTAATTCCTGTAATTTTCTTGTTGCAGTAGAACTATCACCCATTGTATAAAATCAAAAGCCCGGTAAATTATTCTGCCGGGCTTTTTTTTTCATGCTATTAAGAAATGTATTTCAACCATAATATCTCCCCTCCGGGGCTTTCAGATTTTATAATAGATATATTAGCTCTGTGGGAGCGATATTATGGTAGAAATATTCAATTAATCATTTATCAAAGCTCCGTAGGAGCGACATTATGGTTGAGAATCAGAAATTCAATCTTCTGACATTTTTAAAAATTCCTCTTCCGTGATGATCGGCACCCCCAGCTTCGCCGCCTTGTCCCGTTTTGCTGGTCCCATGCCTTCGCCTGCCACAATATAATCCGTGTTTGAACTGACACTGCTTAAATTATTACCACCATTCTCTTCAATCATCCTTTGTATCTCCTCACGAGAATGATTTTTGAAAACACCTGATATGACAAAACTTTTACCTTTTAACTTTTCCGATACCAGGGTTTCCTTTCCTGTAAGTCTCAGTTGAACACCGGCTGCTTCTAATTTTTCAATTAATTCCTTGTTACGCGCCAGAGCAAAAAACTCGACAATACTACTGGCAATCACCTCTCCGATCTCTCCAACCTGAATAAGATCATCAAGGGTAGCAGCCATCAGTTCATCCAACGATTTGAAATGAGAGGCCAGCTTTTTAGCCACCGTTTCACCCACATAACGGATACCCATGGCAAACAAAACTCTCTCAAAGGGTACCTTTTTTGATTCTTCAATGCTCTTCAACAAATTGTCAGCGGATTTATCGGCAAATCGTGCGAGCTTAACCAGTGTTTCCTTATTTATAGTATAAAAATCAGCTATATTCTTAATCAAGCCATGGTTATAAAACTGCTCTACCGTTGCCTCAGCGCAACCAATGTCCATAGCTTTGCGGCTAACAAAATGAACCAGTTTTGCTTTGATCTGCGGCGGGCAACCTGTTTCATTCGGACAAAAATGCTTGGCTTCTCCGGGTACCCTGATCAGCGAAGTTCCACATTCAGGACATGTTTTTATAAATTCAACCGGCTGCAAATCCGGAGAACGGCTTTCAATTTTGACTCCGGTTATCTTGGGTATAATCTCTCCACCCTTTTCTATAATTACCAGATCACCCAATCGTACATCCAGCATGGTAATCTGGTCGGCATTATGCAATGTGGCCCGCTTAACCGTTGTCCCGGCGAGCAACACTGGCTCAAGGTTGGCAACCGGTGTAATCGCGCCAGTTCGTCCAACCTGGTAATCGATAGATAACAATTTTGTTATTGCCTCACGTGCCTTAAACTTGTAGGCGATTGCCCAGCGGGGTGATTTGGCGGTAAAACCCAGGAGTTTTTGCTGACGGTATGCATTGACTTTAATGACTATGCCATCAATATCATAAGGAAGAATATCTCGATTTTTATCCCAATAAACAATAAAATCAAATACTTCCTCCAGACGAACGCACTTTTTAATATGTGGAGGTACTTTTAAACCCCATTCACGGGCTGCCATAATACTGTCGAAGTGTGTCAGAAAACCTGAGTTTTCACCCGGCAAATAATACATGAAGCAATCCAATGGCCTTTTAGACACCAGTGATGAATTTTTGATTTTCAAGGTGCCGGATGCTGCGTTACGCGGATTGGCAAAAAGTGGTTCCCCTGCTTCAGCTTTTTCCTCATTCATCTTCTCAAATCCTTGGTGCGGTAGAAATATTTCACCTCGTATTTCAAAACCTGCAGGATAATTACCTTTCTTCAATACCAGTGGAATACTCCTGATTGTCTTTACATTGGCCGTCACATCATCCCCTTTCTCACCATCACCACGGGTTATTGCCCTGATCAGTCGGCCATTTTTATAATGCAAACTGATGGATACCCCGTCATATTTGAGTTCACATACATATTCAATGGTTTCTGAAGGCAGGGTTTTTCTTACCCGTTCATTAAAATCTTCAATTTCCTGGTATGAATAGGTATTATCAAGAGACAGCATCGGGTAAAGATGTTTGACCTGGACAAAGGTAGTATCGGTATCATTACCCACCCGTTGACTTGGTGAATTAGAATCAGAGAACTCGGGATATTGGTTTTCAAGGTTTACCAATTCCAGCATTAACCGATCATATTCGAAATCCGATATTTCCGGCTGAGCCATTACATAATACAGGTGATTATGATACTCAATAAGTTCCCTGAGTTGCAATATTCTTTCTTTCACGGTCATTTACAGCCTCTTTTTATTATTTTTGAAAGCAATTTAAGCATTTTGAACCTAAAGCCCGATAAAATAAATCGGAATAATTACAGGTTCAGCTTAAACCTTGTTAATGATTAACAGTCTAATCAGACAAATAGGTAAGTAATGAAAAAACTTTTACTACTTGGAATACTGGCTTGTTCATCCATCCTTACCATGCTGGGTCAGGATCAGCCGCAATCAACCGTTAAGTCTCCGATAAATCGTGATAATCTCACTTTAAGGCCGAACAGTCGGGATTATACAATTGTCAGAAAAGGCAACAATCACCAGCGTGTGATTCAACTGCGCACGCAGGCCATGATGAGAAACCGGCAGGCATTGCTTAATCGCAAAATGGCCATGGAGCGCCGCAGATCAGCCATGCAGCAAAAAATGATCAGGCAGCAGCAGATAAGGCAACGCATGATCCGTCAACGCAGAATGCACCGTTAATTCTACCCCACTAACAAAACTTGATCTGTATGCAAACAATATTAGCAATTGCTTTTTTATGTCTGGCTGGTGTCAGACCAGCTGTCTCTCAGGATACCGCCAGTCAATTACTGGAATCCGGCAAGAAAAAGCAGGAAAAAGGAGCAGTAGAATCTGCAATAAAGGATTATACCAAAGCCATCGATCTGGATAAAAATATACCTGAAGCCTATTTCCTCAGGGGTAACGCGTGGTTTGATTTGGACGAGTTTCAAAAAGCTATCGATGACTATACCCGGCTTCTGATTCTGAAATCTGATTATAAAGATGCCTGGTTCAATCGTGGGAATGCCTATTATGAACTTGATAATTTTGAATTGTCAGTTGCAGATCTTACCAAATCGATTGCACTCGACCCCGGGTTTGCGGATGACTGGTTTACCCGAGGTAATGCCTTGTTTAAACTTGGTCGCTTTCAGGAAGCTCTCGAAGATTTCAACAGGGGCATTGCTTTAAATGCAGACAATCCCGATAGTTACTACGACCGGGGTAATACCTTTTACAACCTGAAAAGATTTGATGCTGCCGTGGATGACTATACAAAAGCAATAGAACTGGAGGGAGAAACCTTTGATTATTATTTCAACAGGGCCCTGGCCTATTTCTCTCTGGAATTGGATGATAAAGCCTGCAACGACCTTGTCAAAGCCCAGGAGCTCGGTGATCCTGAAGCCAGAGAATACATCAGGGAACTGTGCAAGTGATTAATTCTATTTGAACATAAGGTCATAGGTAAGGCTTATATCAAAGAAGAACTGGACATCATCAGTCATGTAATCAGGTTGTCCGATGGGGATCTGGGCGTACAAACCGAAATTCATTCCAAAACTACCCATCATAAAATAAACCGGAAGATTAATACCAACGGTGGTAAGTTTGAAATTATCCTGCGCCTTTTCTTCAAGATAATTATCCAGTATTTCTTTATAGGTAAGGGCGGGATGCCTCATTTTCTCGTAATATATATAATGCCTGATCGCAGGATAGGATAGAAGATAGACATACAGTGATGGATCTTCTTTGAGTTCATGAATATAGTATAGGTTTAGGTATTCATAACTGCCAAAATTAGCATCTATTCCGGGCTGAATGCTCAAGGATACATTTCGGAAAAGGAAACGGTTGATATTTACACGGTAGTAATTATGTGCAGCTGCATAAAAAGCGTTCTGCTTGCCCATAAAATATCCCGCTGAAATACCGATATTAAAGAATTTATAATCGTAATCTACATCCAGACGAATATCATCTGTAAACATCGATTTTAAAGCGTTGGAATTAACACTGTAGAAATAGTGCTCATAACTTGGGTAGATAGTAAGCATCTCTGTTGGCTTAATTGAATAGCCCAGTATCAGATCAAGTTCTGAGGTATAGTGGTCAAGTGAATCATCCGAATTGTCCACGAAATAGCCCAGCACAGAAAAATCGGCTCCCCATTTGCTAAAGAAAGCCATGGAAGGTGAAAAGGAAGGTTGTTTGGTTTCTCTATTAAAAACACCCATTATATTCGTATTGCTTGCATATTCGGCTGAAAACATCAATGAGCTGAAGTCAACCGGATTGTTTATTCCTTCATGCGTTACCCGGTCGGATGTTTGTGTAAAAGCCGGAATAAGGAAGAAGAGGCTTACTATCATCAACAAAACGCTGACTTTCATTACCTGATAAATTGTTCAATAATGGTCTAAAATTAGTAATTTACAATGACTTTGCCGATGTTGAAAAAATGTATACCCGTTTAAGCAATAGTTTTCCTATATTTGTGTGGATTATGGTTCCGGCTGTTAATTTTTAAGTCCGGATAATAGGGAACCAGGTGAAATTCCTGGACAGTACCCGCTGCTGTAATCTCCGTGATAATTTCGGGCATACCCGGCCACTGTCCCAACACAGTCGGGATGGGAAGGCTGCCTGAAAATGGAGAAAGTCAGAAGACCTGCCATGATCAGATTTGTTCGGGAACAAACAAAACTTAATCATGGTTAGAATTTACCGCTCAATTATCCCCTTCTTTTTCTTTCCTTTTCTGGTACAGGGACCTATATTCTCGCAGGAATTACCAGTAAAACATATTCCGGAGGTAACCGTTGTGCAGGGTAACCAGGAGTTCTTTTCGGATGATCAAACCACGTATGCGGTTGATGCGGAGTTGATTCGACTGAACAGGCATCAAAGTCTCGGATACCTTCTCGAAAGGCAAACTCCAGTATTGGTGAGAACGTATGGAAGCACTGGTTCTCTGGCGTCTGTTTCCTTGCATGGAGCAGGGAGTAATCATACACAGGTTAACTGGAACGGCTTTCCCATGAACTCACCGACAACCGGCCAGGTCGATCTGGCACTAATTCCATCCGGTTTTTTGCAATCGGTTGAGGTTATAAACGGAGCATCGGGAGCCCTGTTTGGAAGTGGTACATTTGGCGGTTCAATTAACTTAAGCAATGAACCTGACTGGAATAATAAAATCACTGTTAATTATTCACTGGATGCCGGCAGTTTCGGATCAATTAGCAATCTGCTTTCCGTGAGAGCCGGCAACAGAAGATTGCAATATCAGCTATCTGCTCTCACCACAAAGGCAGAAAACGACTTTTCCTATCGCGATTACTACCGGTATCAGTCGCCGGTAATCAAAACCCATCACAATGCTTACAATGCCGTTGGAATGATTCAAAACCTTTATCTGAATATGAATCATGGGAATCATCTTGAAGCGGGATTCTGGTATCAGCATAAAACCATCGAAATACCAGCACTGATGGGTTCCTATAAAGAGAGCCATGCCAGACAAAAAGACAGCATCTTCAGGTCATTTGTAAGCTACAGAAAGATCTCGCCAAAATCAGCGTTGATTATTAAGTCGGCTTATTTCTCCGATTATTTATGTTATACAGATAAAAATAATGCAACTGATACTGTAAACTCAATTGATTCCCGGATTGCGACCGGACGGTTCATGAATGAAACGGATTATCGATATTATTTATCTTCCAATTTGATTATCGGTGGAGGCGCATCGTATAACAGGGTTACGGGAAATTCCGGTAATTTTGGTGGAAAGATCATTGAGAACGAATATGCCCTTTTTGGCAGTCTAAAAGTCAACTTGTCTGATGTGATCATTATTGCCGGATTGAGAAAGGAATTTTATGAGGGACTTAATCCCCGGATGCAATACTCTTTTGGATTGCGGTATAAACCTAATGAACATCTGGTTCTTCGATCAGGATTCTCCAGCAAATTCAGAAAGCCAACTTTCAATGAGAAGCACTGGAGACCAGGAGGTAATCCTTTACTACAACCTGAAAAGGGCAGGGGAGGTGAAGTGACTGCTGAATGGTCTTCTAACAGAAACCAGAAACATGCCTTTTGGTTTGATGCAAGGGCTACCGGTTATTATCAGTGGATTGACAACTGGATTCAATGGGTGATACATGATTCGTTAACTCCGGTTGAATACAAGAAGGTGCATGCCCGTGGATTGGATACCTGGTTTGAATATGGTTACACTTCCACTACCATTGCACTCAGAGGATTGGTTAATTATAATTTTAATCGTTCAGTGATCGTCAATACCTATGATCATAACATTTTTTACGAAGGTAATCAGTTGATGTATGCTCCTATTCATTCTATTCGGGCTGGTTTTGAGGCCAATTATAGGGGATTTGCCCTAGGTTTTTCTTCAGCATACACTGGCTATCGGGAAACTGTTGAAACAGCTGATAAATCGCTTCGTTTGCCCGGATATTGTGTTTATAACCTGATAACCGGTTTCCACAAAGAGATTATGAATCTGGACCTGGCTTTGTATTTCCAGGTTGACAATCTGTTTGATAAATCCTATGAAGTCATCCGTTCATATCCCTTGCCGGGCAGAACATACCATTTTAACATAAGCATTGGGCTGGAAAAAGCAGGCTCTGAGGATTAATCCATATTTATACTATTATGAAAAATACTAACTTGGTGTTACTCGTAGCAATTTTTGACGCACTCTTTTCAGGATGTGAAAAAAGCGAGCATACACAGGCAGTACTCGATTATTCCAGGGGCATTTACATTGTGAATGAAGGATCGTTCCAATCCAATAATGGATCAATAAGTTATTTTGATCCTATTGAAGGATTACTTATCAATGGTGTTTTTGAAGCAGCCAATGGACGAGCCGTTGGTGACGTGGTTCAATCATTTGCAGTGGTTGGTGACACAACAGGTTATATTGTTGTCAATGGCTCTGCTAAGTTGGAAATAGTTGAACTTAAAACTTTTAAAACTATTGCCGCGCCTGTTCCCATAACTTATCCCCGGTATTTTTTACCGGTTAGTCCTGAAAAGGGCTATCTTACAGCCGGCAGTATGCAGGGGTATGTATTTCTTATCGATCTGAATTCCCATTCAAAAACAGACAGTATTCAGGTGGGTTATGGTCCTGAAAACATGGTATTGTGGAATGGTCATGTTTACGTGGCCAACAGTGGAGGCTGGAGTGTAGATTCGACGATAAGTGTTGTTAATATTATTAATGACGCATTGGTAGATACAATTCGTGTAGGGAAGGTGCCGGTTGACCTGACGCTTGACGCGGATAATAATCTTTGGGTATATTGCAAAGGTTCTGCTGTTTATAGCTGGGAGCCTCCCTATAATCTGATTTCTGAGACAGATGCCATGTTACAGAAGATTGAGATAGCTTGGGAAACTATACTTTGGCAGGCTAAAGTAGGGAGTGCGGGAGACTATACTGCAACTCCGCCCAGGATTGCTGTATCCCCTTCGGGTGAAAGCATATTCTATCTCCGTCCCGATGGAGTTTATAAAATAAACGCCGTTAGTCCCGTTATTTCTGAAACGCCAATTATAACCGGCAGTTTCTATGGGATGGATATAAATCCTGCTGATGGCAACCTTTACGTATTTGAATCAAGCTTTACCGGTAACGGTACCATGAAGATATTCGATGAGGACGGAAATCAGGTTGCAGAGGGCATGGTAGGCATAGCACCAAACGGAGCTGTATTTCATTAAATATTAGGTAATTCCCACGGCTTTCGGTACCTGGCCTTCATGTGTTCATTGGCTTCCTGATCATTGATAAATTGTGATGCAGCACCATCCCAATATAGCCTTCTTCCGGTTTTGTATGCAATATTCCCCAGATTGGCAACCCTGGCAATATTAGCGCCTATTTCAATGCCGGCATTAAGCTTTATGCTTCGATCCCTGATGCAGGATATAAAGTTTTGCATGTGGTTATCAAGTCCCTTACCTGTTCCTGGCTGGAGGTCAACCCGCTCTATCTTTTGCTTTCCGCCGGGCTCAGGAATAACTTCCCAGCCTGCACGGTCAACGACAAGAGTGCCATTATTTCCAACAAAACCCACACCATGGGAGCGACCATAATATCCACCATCAATGCCGATAGCATGGTCCCACAGCAGGGTAAATCCGTCAAATTCAAACAATGCCTGCAAGGTGTCGGGAGTTTCACAGGCATCCTCAGGATAGGCATATTTGCCGCCCATGGCCATGATTGATTTTGGCTGGCTGACTTTCATGCCAAACAAGGCATAATCCAGAATGTGAACACCCCAGTCGGTCATCATACCTCCAGCATAGTCCCAGAACCAGCGAAACGTAAAATGAAAACGGTTTCGGTTAAAAGGCCGTGAAGGTGCCGGACCAAGCCAGAAATCATAATCAACACCTGCAGGTACAGGTTCATCTGGTAATACGGGTACCGACTTCATCCAGCCCTGGTAGGACCAGGCGCGGACCGTGCGGATTTTCCCGAGCTTTCCGGAGTGCACAAAAGCAATTGCATCCTGCCAATGTTGATCGCTCCGCTGCCATTGACCTATCTGGACAACACGGTCATATGTTTTTACTGCTTTCTGCATCAGGTTAATCTCTTCGATGCTGTTGGAAAGCGGTTTTTCACAATACACTTCTTTTCCGCACTGACAGGCATAAATAAAAGGAAGACAGTGCCAGTGATCAGGTGTACCAATTATAACTACATCAATATCTTTATCTTCCAGCAACCTGCGAAAATCTTTATAAACCCTGGGTTTTTTACCCTGGATTTTCTCAATGTCTGCTGCCCGGGTATTCAGGACATTCTCATCTACATCACAAATAGCCGCACATTCGGTATTGGGCTGTGCAAGAAAAGCCTTTATATCGGCAAATCCCATTCCATTAATGCCAATTACCCCCGCTACTATTTTTTCATTGACACCCAATAGGTTGCTAAAACTATAGGAGGGCATGGCGGATAACATTCCGGTACCTGCTGCAAGCGTCAATGAATTAGCTAAAAATTTCCGACGTGAAGTATACATGTTTTATATGGTTTTGAGTTTACAAATTATGCTTTATCCTTTGATTATACCAATACTAATATAGTATATTTTGTTTTAACCGATGGTGAATTTCAACAATTTCAATAATTTCACCGCATGATTAAGTTGATTGCTTACAGTTATTTTAGAAACGGGGTCTTTGCTTTTGCTGCCATGCTTCTTACCATCATGCATTGTCATGGACAACTATCCAGGCCGGGCAGCCCATACCCAATGGATTATGCCGGATCACCCCAACTAAAGGTATATGAATTACCGGTAACTGAAACTCAAAAATCAAGGGCACTTGCTACTGATGGACAATCCATGCTGAAACCTGCCAAATCGGGTTTATTGATTGATGTTGATTTTACTCCTGAGAATTCAGGTATCTGGGATACCGTAGCAAATGGATTGAAAATCTGGAGAGCAGCATTTCATGTAAAGGATGCAACCCTGATGAATCTCGTTTTTGCTCCCTATCAATTGAACAAAGGAGTGAAGATATTCCTGTATAATCTGAGCCGACAGATGGTATTGGGGGCATTCACGGATCTTAACAACAAATCGGTTAAAGTTCTTGCAACTGCTTACATACCTGGCGATATATTGGTGGTTGAAATGCAGGTTCCCGGTTACCTCCAAACTCACGGATTGCTGACCATTAATGGTGTGGGGTGTGATTTTTTTGGCTTTGATAAAACTCAACTCCTTAAAGATGGTTGGTTTGGTACGTCTGAAGCCTGCAATGTGGATATTAGCTGCACGGATGATTCTGTTTACCAAATTGTGAAAAAAGCGGTAGTTCGAATTGTATTCGACGAAGGAGAGCGCTGTACCGGAACTTTGGTGAACAATACACTGAAGGATGGTATTAATTATGTCCTTACAGCAGAGCATTGCATCAGCAGGGAAACTTCTGCCAATACAGCCGTGTTTTATTTTGACTATGAAAGTCCCTGGTGTGAAGGACCCGATGGAAACAATCATAAATCCATTTCAGGAGCCACCTTGAGGGCAACTGGTAGTAGTCTCGATTTTACTTTACTCGAATTATTGGAACCGGTTCCATTTACTTACCAACCCTATTATGCAGGATGGGATGTATTGGGTTATCCGCCATCATCGGGTTTTACAATTCACCATCCCCTGGGTGACGTGAAGAAAATCAGCAGGGAGAACCATTCCTTGTCAGAGGTAAATTATGGTAATGGTTATGATGATAATACCCATTGGTTGGTAAAACACTGGGAATCGGGCACAACTGAGAAGGGTTCATCTGGTGCTGGGTTCTTTGACCAAAATGGAAGGATAGCAGGAACACTCACCGGTGGAATGGCCAACTGTATCAGCTCAGTAAATGACTATTTCCAAATGTTCAGCCACAGCTGGAAGGATTATCCTGCTCGGGGTAATCAACTTGCTTGCTGGCTTGATCCGGATAACAGGCAACCTGGATATCTTGATGGTTTTGACCCTTACGAAAATTTCTGGTTAACCGGAGATACCCTTTCCAATATTTCAGCCGATGAACTTTTGACAACAGAAACCGGCAATCTCACCTGGGGAAGTTATTCAGGACACAATTCCGAATACCTTACCGGTTTCGGAGAAAGGTTTAATACAGGGGCCAGCAAGAAAATGATGGGACTGCTGTTGCAGGTGGCTGGCAATTATGTAGCATCTGCATCCGCCAACATAATGATCAAAGTATGGGAAGGAGGAAGTATACCAGGCGCCACCATATATGAAAAGGTGATTCCTTTAGCTGACCTGGCTGAAGAGAATTTGAACTTTGTTGAATTTGATTCAGTCATTACAATTGGCAAAACTTTCTTTGCCGGATATCAATTACAATACGACACACCGCAGGATACTTTTTCGATATATATGGCTCAAAACAGGCAAATAGAACAGGTGAATACAGCGTATATATATGATGGTTATCAATGGCAGTCACTGGATGATTTTACCGGAGGAACTGTAAATTCCTCTTTCGCTGTCATGCCGGTGGTTTTTGATTCAATCCCGGAGAATACAGATACATCTGATTTTACTGAAGACATAATTGCCTACCCCAATCCGGCCAGCTCAATGATTTGGCTTGAGTTTCGGGAAGTATCCCCTTCACCTGCCAAAGTGACTATGTATAATGCACAAGGACAGTTGGTGCTTGAAAAGGAATTTAGCCCATACCGGAGATTGATTTGTTTGGAGCAAATGTTTTTTAATACAGGTATATATTTCATCAGGGTCAGGCAAGGAGATGTGATCCATAACCTGAAGATAACCATTATGAAATAATTGACTTAAATATAGGTTTTTAAGTTCTTAAATGGTAACTTTTTGGTATAAACTCAGTAGAAGTATGAACTGATATTGAAGACGATGTTAAGGATAGCCAGGATAATATTACCTCTTTTAGCATGCCTTACTGGTTACGCCCAGGCACAGGATAAAACTGCTGAAAGATATCTCGAGGTCAGAGGTACCTCAGAATTAGACATGAAGACACTTACAAGAGCTACCGCCAATCTATATGAAGGGACCAGCAAGGTAAAATCCATTCAAACCGGTTCTGATGGCAGTTTTTCATTTCGTCTTGAAATTAACAAACAATATACCATCGAGGTTGAAAAGGATGGCTTAATTAGCAAACGCATCACCTTCAATACTACAATGCCCGATGAAGAAAAAGGTGCCTGGATGAATGAATTCTCAATAGGCTTGGTAAAACAATGCAATGGCGTAGATTATTCGGTGTTGAAAGAACCGGTTGACAGGGTTGGATTTGATTCCAAGCGACGGGAATTTGTTTCTGATAAGGATTATGTTTCCAAAATGCGTCCGAGAATTGAAAATATGTTGATCAAAAATGATCAATGTATGCTGAACCAGTATGAATCTGCAGTTAAAAAAGGGGATCAGCTGGCTTCTCAAAAGAGTTATCAGGAAGCCACTGCAGCCTACAAGGAGGCACAAGAAATATACCCGCAGGAAGTTTATCCCGGCAAGAGAATTTCCGAAATGAATGCGCAAATTAGCAGACAACAAAATTCAGCTGAGTTTTATAAGAAAACCATTGAAGAAGCTGATGCTCTCGCTTCACAACAGAAATATACCGAGGCACTGCAAAAATATAAAGGTGCTGCCACGCTGAACCCTCAGGATACTTATGCACGTCAGAAAGTTACCGAAATTGAATCAACACTTGCACAGCAACAAACTGCCAGACAGGCGCAGCAAAATTCAGAAGACAAGTATAATCAGGCTTTGGCAAAAGCCAGCGTAGCATATACCCGTAAGGATTATGCCATGGCCAAACAGTATTACCAGGAGGCTCTGGAAATTAAGCCTTCCGAATCGATTCCCAAAACTCGGATGCAGGAAATCGAAACTATACTGACAAAAAAAGCAGCTGATGAAGCTGTCAAAGCTGCAGAGAACAGCCAGAAAGCCGCTTTCGAAAATGATTACAAATCATTGGTAGCTATGGCTGATGAGCAATTTAAGGCTAAAAAATATAATGAAGCCAGGCAGAACTATGCGGAGGCTCTAACCATGAAACCTTCGGAGTCATACCCGGCCCAGCGTGTCAAGACAATTGACAATGCGGTAGCAACTGAACAGGCTGCCCTGCAAAAAAGCAAGGAAGATGGTTACGATGCAGCTTTCGCTTCCGCTAATACCGCTTTGGCTCAGAACCAATTTCCACTCGCCAAAGAATATTTTCAGAAAGCCTTGTCATTTAAGCCCGATGATTTATCAGCAAAAAGCCGGCTTGCAGAAGTGGATCGGCTTGCAGAAGAGTACTTAAAACGTAAATCGCTGGAGGATCAATACAAAAAGACAGTTGCGACTGCAGATGACTATTTGAAGAATAAGGAATTGAGCAAGGCAAAGGAGACATATCAGCAGGCCCTCTTACTCAAACCAGGTGATCAATATGCACAAACCAAAATTACAGCCATTGACAACACCATAGCTGCTGAACAGGCCGCTGCTCAAAAGACTAAGAACAATGGTTATAACGAGGCGCTTTCTGCTGGCAATAACGCCCTTGCCCAAAATCAATTCGCACTTGCCAGGGAGTCGTATCAGAAAGCTTTATCCTTTAAGCCTGATGATCAGTACGTTAAAGGCCGAATTATTGAAACTGACCGTCTTGCTGAAGAATTCTCAAAGCTTAAATCGCTGGAAGATCAATTCAAAAAGATCATTGAAACTGCCGATGGCTATCTGCTGAATAAAGAACTGGCAAAAGCAAAGGAGAGCTATTTGAAAGCACTGGCCCTTATGCCCGGTGATCAGTATACCCAGTCAAAGATAACATCCATTGACAATACAATCGCTGCCGAACAGGCTGCCAAGCTCAAAGCTACTGAGGAAGGATATAAGGCTGCAATAGGTGCAGCCAATACTGCAATAACCCAAAAGTCATACACACAAGCAAAGGAATATCTGCAAAGGGCACTGAATCTTAAACCGGGAGATGCTTATGCCACCAATAGATCTGCAGAAGTCGACAAGCTCCTTGGGGAGCAACGAAAAATAAAAGAACAGGAGCAATTAATTGCCAACCAGTATAAAGAAGTTATTGCCTCAGCTGATAAATCAATGAACGATCGTGATTATGCCGCTGCAAAGACATCCTATATTAAAGCTATGCAAATTAAACCGGGTGATCCTTACGCTAATCAAAAAATATCCTCCATTGATAGTATAATAGCAGCCGAATTGGCCAAAAAGCAAAAACAAGTTGAGGATGCCTATAAAAGTGCTATGGATCGTGGTGCCAACGCATTGGTAACAAAAGATTACAATTCGGCAAAGAACGCTTTTCAGGAAGCACTCTCAAGCAAACCATCCGACGCTTCCGCAAAGGCTAAGCTTGCCGAAGCAGATTTGCTGATAAAACAGGTACAGGAAAAATTAGCTGCCGATCAGGCCCGGAAAAAGAAATACGAGGAAACTATTAAAACTGCTGACCAGTACCTGGTACAAAAAAATTATGCCAGCGCTAAAACTTCTTATCAACAGGCATTGGATATTATGCCCGGCGAGGTTTATCCACAACAGAAATTGGAGGATGTACAAAATACCATCACCGAACAGGAAAGACTGTTAGCAGAGAAGCAAGCCAATGAAAATGCTTATAAATTAGCATTGGCAAATGCGGACAAGTATTTCAGGGCTAAGGATTACATCCAGTCCAGAGATGAATATGGCAGGGCACTCAAACTAAAACCGAATGAGGCATTTCCGAAAAACAAACTGACCGAAATAGAGAATCTGATCCGTCTCAGACAAAAGGAAAAGGACGAGTCTAAGGCAAGGGCCGAGGCTTATACCGCAGCCATGAACGCCGGGAATACCTCGTTTAACAACAAGGATTATACTGCAGCTAAGAGTAGTTATCAGGAGGCTTTGAAACAGATGCCAGGTGATTTACTCGCCACCGACCAGATTAAGAAAATCAATTATCTGCTGACCGAGGCAGAAAAGCAAAAGCAGATTGAGTCAGCCCGCAAGGCATCTTATGACGCTTTAATAAAATCGGCAGATAATGCCTACGATGCAGGCCATTATCCGGCTGCAAAAGAAGACTATAGGAAAGCACTGGCCATAGAACCAACCAGTGCCTATGCCAAACAGCGGATTGTCCGCATAGATGAAATAAACCGTGCCTTATCTCAGACTTCAACCAAAAGTGGTACACAAGGTACAACAAGCAAACCAAAAATCACTGCCGCTATGCCGATGGGTGAGCTTAATTTTAAAACCGAATCGGAAAGGCAGAGATACCTGGATGAAATGAAACAGAAGTATCCTGCTGGTATTACTCTTGAAAAATATAAGGAACCCTATAAGGAAACCTATCGCTATATTATCATCCGCGATAACCAGGCACAGGAGTTCAGACAAGTTAATTTCACTACATATAGCGGATCACAATATTCGGTTAATGGAAAACCTATTACACAGCAATATTTCTTATCGCAGATAAAAACCCGCCAGGGTGAAAGTTTTCAGGAAATAGATATGTAATGAACAGGATTTTGCTGTTGCTGATTATCGGTGTTGTTTTCGCCGGATGCGGCAGAAAAGCCGCTGAAAAAAAGGATTCCCCTGTTTCATCCTGGCTAGATGTCAGTTTGGTAAAGTATGCCAGGGGATTCAGTATGAAAACCCAGGGCCTAACGCTGGTTGTTACGGTCAAAGATCCGTGGCAGCATGCCAGCGGTGTCCGATATAATTACATTTTGAGCGATACTTTTTCAAGGTCCCACACAGTAGATGAATTCAACTGCCAAATTAAAACTCCTGTAAAAAGCGTGGTATGCCTTTCAACCACACACATAGGGTTTATCGCATTTTTGGATAAAATAACTTCTGTTTCAGGTATTTCAGGCAAAGATTTTGTGGTAAATGAAGCCTTACGCGCAAGGTTCGATCATGGTTTAGTAACTGATGTTGGCTATGACGAAAACCTGAATTATGAACTGTTGCTAAAACTAAAACCCGATGTGGTTTTTGCTTATGGCGTTAGCATGGCCATTACCAATACGATTGGAAAGCTCAATGAACTGGGTATTCCGGTTGTAATGATAGGGGAGTATCTCGAAGAGGAGCCCCTGGCAAAGATGGAATGGGTTAAGGTCTTTGCAGCTCTTTACAAGCAGGAATTGGAAGTAGCTATGAAATTCGACTCAGTGGCTGAACGATATAACCATCTTGCCCATCTGGCAGCAGATTCTGAAACCAGGCCAGGTGTGTTATTAGGTCTTCCCTGGCGGGGAACCTGGTATATATCCGGATCACAAAGCTATGTGGCCCGTCTGATAACGGATGCCGGTGGAAAATATATCTGGGGCCACTTAAATTATAATGAAAGCCGACCTATGGCTCTTGAGGAAGTTTTTGAACATGCTCTTTCGGCTGATTTCTGGCTAAACCCGGGAGATACCCGGTCGAAAAAAGACATACTATCAGTGGATGAACGGTTCAGCAAATTACCTCCCTTTACAAATAACAGGGTTTTTAACAATAATAACGTCCTAAACAAGTCGGGTGGAAATGCCTTTTTCGAGTCAGGAGTTGTTGAACCGGATATTATCTTATCTGATCTGATATACATCTTACATCCGCAATTACTACCTTCGTATACCCTTAAATATTACAGGAAACTCCAATAAAGCAGCTATGATTATCAGTTCGGGTATTTCTTTGAATACGGATCGTCGCGCCAGATCGATGTTGTTATTCATAATCCTGGCGGTATTGTTGTTTGTATTTATAGTACTGGATTTGATGACGGGGGCCGTTAAAATTCCTGCTATTAAGGTTTTAAGCGTTTTATTCGGAACTGCTGATAATTATCCGGTTTGGAACACCATTTTATTTGATTTCAGGGTACCTAAAACCCTGACGGCTATCCTTGCGGGTTCTGCCTTATCGGTAAGCGGGCTTCAGATGCAAACCATTTTTAGAAATCCACTTGCTGGCCCCGATGTTCTTGGGGTAAGCGCAGGCGCGAGTCTCGGTGTGGCGTTGGTGGTTTTGGGCTTTGGTGACTTTTTTGTTTTACACAATCTCAGTTACCTGGGAAACTGGACACAGATAATTTCGGCATGGGTGGGAGCCGGTCTTGTACTGCTGCTTATCATGTTTGTGTCTTTAAGGGTCAGAGATATCATGACAATTCTGATCCTGGGCATACTATTTGGAAGTGCGGCTTCAGCGTTTGTCAGCATTTTACAATACTTCAGTCAACAATCCGTTCTCAAGGCATTTGTTATATGGTCCATGGGAAGTTTGGGTAACCTTACTATTATTCAACTGCGGGTGTTGGCAATCAGTCTTGCTGCCGGGTTTCTATTGACGTTGATGACCCTTAAAGTCCTGAATGCCCTTCTTTTGGGAGAAACCTATTCGCGAAGCATGGGGGTTAATATTAAACGTTCACGGCTTTTGATTTTTCTTTCTACTTGCATTTTATCCGGCAGCATAACAGCATTCTGCGGTCCTGTTGCTTTTGTGGGAATTGCGGTCCCGCACCTGGCACGGTTAATATTTGGTACTGCTAATCATAACGTGCTTGTTCCGGTATCCCTGATGTTAGGATCCATACTCATGCTCCTGGCTGATATTATTTCACAAATTCCGGGATCAGGCATGCTTCTTCCGGTTAATTCGGTTACTGCTCTACTCGGTATACCCGTAGTTATTTGGGTAATTGTATATAACAGACGCCTGGTAAGTATTAGTTGATAGTTGATAGTAAAATATGTACGACAGTATAATCAGCAGGCATAGTATAAGACTTGATAATCTTCAGATTGGTTACCGGACTGCTTTGAATAAAGAGAGAGTTGTGTTCGGGCCTGTAAACGTTGAGATCAATCATGCTGAAATGGTCGGAATTATCGGCCGCAACGGTATTGGGAAAAGCACTTTATTACGCACTATAGCAGGTTTTCATCCGCAACTTAAGGGAAAAGTCTTTGTGGATGGCATTGAAAATTCAAGAATACCAGCAAAAGATATGGCAAGGCTGGTTAGCTTTGTCTCAACAGAATCTATTGGTTTACAGCATATAAGAGTTAATGAACTGGTTGCTATGGGTAGATTTCCTTATACCGGCTGGTTGGGAAAACTCAGTGAAGCCGACCTGAGAATAGTACATGAAGCTGTTGAACTAACCGGTGTAGTGCATTTGATGCAAAAATCCATGCATGAGCTTAGTGATGGAGAGCGACAGAAGGTGATGATAGCCAGGGCGCTTGCACAGGATACACCTGTAATAATTCTTGATGAACCAACGGCCTTTCTTGATTTGCCTGCTCGTTACGATATCCTGAGAATTCTGAACGATCTGACCATCATCCACAATAAAACTATTCTTTTTACAACGCACGATTTAGTCATTGCCATGGATGTGGCTGATAAACTATGGATAATGGCCGAAGGAAACCTCTACGAGGGAGCACCCGAAGATTTACTAATTAATAAGGTATTTCATAAATTGTTTGTAAATTCACCTGCCGAATTCGATGCCAAAACATCCTCTTTCCGTTTCAGAAGAGAATTTAAGAAAGAGGTGGCTATCCATGGTGAAAAAAAGTACAAGTCATTGACTAAAAAAGCTATGGAAAGGATTGGTTTCCGGACAAATGACGATGGTACAACGAAGTGTGAAATAACCATTGATGAAATGGAAGGTTCTCCTAATTGGCAACTTTATTATAATGAAACATACCAGAATTTTGATTCCATTTATGCTTTGGCCACCTATCTTAAAAACATGCACTGAAACATTCGCTCTGTTATTCTTCACAGGTATTTACCATGTTATCGATTCTAATTCCGGTTTATAATTTTACCATTGTGCCTTTGGTAACTGAGTTGCACAGGCAGGCTACAAAGGCATCCATCCCTTTCGAGATAATCGTGCTGGATGATTGTTCGTCAGAATTGCTGCGTGATCAAAACAAGGACGTCGTTAATTTGCCATGGGTACGTTTCTATGAACTTGATAAGAACATTGGACGGGCAAGCATCAGAAATCGCTTGGCCGATATGGCCGTATATTCCTCTCTGCTTTTTATGGATTGTGATTCTGAGATTCCTTCAGAGAGTTATATTGAGAATTATTTGCCCTATTGCGATAAAGAGGTAGTTGTGTGCGGTGGTCGCAAATATAAGCCTGATCCACCTGAAGAGTATGAATTTCTGTTAAGATGGCTATATGGTATCAGGAAGGAACAAGTTCCGGAAGTGGTCCGTAATAAAAATCCCTATCGTTCTTTTATGACCAATAACTTTTTGATACCCAAAACGATACTTGTGCAAATTCAATTCGATGAGGGTATTGTTCAGTATGGGCATGAAGATACGCTGTTTGGATTGGAACTGAAGAAAAGGGGAGTACCGGTGAAACACATACAAAATCCTCTGGTACATATTGGCCTGGAAATCTCATGGGAGTTTCTCAGAAAAACCAGTGAGGGTATTGAAAATCTGCTTATGTTATTATATCATGGTAAGATACTCCTAAACGACATTCAGGATATCAGATTATTGAGAGCCTATGAAATTATGAGGAAATTACGGCTGGTTGGATTATATCAGATCTTCTACAGTTTTATAACCAATGGGGTCATGAGAAATCTTCTCGGCTCAAATCCAAGCATATTTGCCTTTGATCTGTATAAATTGTCTTTATTCTCCAATCTTGTTAAAAAGAGCAAATCAACGATATTTTCTTTTAACTGATGATGGCAATTGCAGGTTCAATGTATAACCCAGTGCAATAATATAGGCCCTTAATGGATCAGGCACGTTTAATTCCTGATCAATTCCATATTTCAGCCCAATTTCATGCCTTTTATTCAGGGTATAATTTATCCCTGCCCAGGCGCGGTATGCTGACAATGAGGAGCCATTACTGCCAGCCAGGTTGGCGAATATTTCACCTTCGACAAACGGGACAAGAGGAATGCCTTTTATGTCATATTCAACGGTAACTTTATGCCGGTTCCGCAATCCGTTGAACCATTGATCCTGTTTATCATTCAGGTCAACTTTTGCGGATTGCATCCGTAATCTGTATCCTATGGAAAATCGCCCTGTTTCATATCCTAAGGAAACATCAGCATAAACTCCATTTCTCCATCCGTACTCATCGGGATTTTTCCAGTCAGCCTCAATTCTGTAAATAAGTGCAGTTTTAATATACTTGTTAATCCTGTAACTTAAACCAATTTCATTTATCTGCCGGCTAATCAGGGAACTGTTTTCACGAAATCTGACTTCTTCTCTAACCTGCACCTTCAAGCCTTTTAAAACTTCTAAATTCAATTGGAGGAATGGCCAGCATTGAAAATCGTTTTGCTGTCCCATCGCCTTCGGAAAGGAAATGACTGATAACAATAGCAAGAACAGGATACAAAAGGAATGTTTGTTCATAAATATGAATTATGGGATTGGCTGGGGTTCGTTCCTGGATTAATCATCATCATCACCACCTGCAGCATATACATTATCCCTTTCATCAGCCAGGTTTATCCGGTTGTCCTCTTCGTAATAATAAATAATAAGCTTGGCTACATCGCGCAAATAATCGATTCTGCCAACATCGATACGATTAATTTTAAGTCCGGTTCGGGCCTCCACCTCCTTCTTGAGCTCCTCCCGCTTCTGAGGCTGGATCATATCAACTTTCTCGAAGGTGATTTGTTTGGAGGACTCATGTTTTAACAACCAGAGTTTCTCTAAACCATATACCAGAAAAACCAAAGTCAGATTTGTAAATACCAATTCCGCCCAACTTATTTTTTTGTTTGCCAAAGCATTAATTACCGATATGCCAATCAGAATAAATAAATATGTCATTTCCTTAATAGGAATGGCTAAAGTTCTGTATCTCAAAATTCCAAAAATTGCAAATAGTCCGAATGCAAATCCAAGTTGCAGTTTAACACTTTCCAGCAAAAAGCATAGCAGGAAAATAAGGACACTGATTAACAAAAGACTGAATAAATAGTCCTTTCTGCGTGCCAGAGGGTAATAGATAAGGCGGACAAGAATGAGGACAACAGAAATGTGCAGGCAAAAGCGCAAAAGCAATTGACTAAAATTCTGTATATGAATAATATCAAGACCTAGGAATGTATAATCCTGAATGCTAAGCAGTAAGTTCCACATGACTTATTTTTTTAATCATTAATAAGGTTTTCTTGAAATTGTTGAATTTTGATTTAGCGTTTAACAAGGATACACCAAGACAATACTTACTGATAGAAGCAGGCCGTAATGCATTCTTTTTTAGAACATCAAAAATTATACTGTTTTTATCTATTTTGTTCTGCTTAACTTCGATAATTACCAGGCCATTAAGCCACTGGCGCTGAATATAATCGCTGAATGACAAATTTAAATCAACCGTAACCCTTTCCCGCATCTGATTATCTACCAATGTAAAGCGGTTGAAATGATTAACAACCTTAATATTCAGGGATTGTGGATTATAGGGTGTGTGTTCCCTGATAAATCCGGTAAAGGCTGGTTGATCATTTACTGAACTTTTAATTCGATCTTTGATAACCCTACCTTTATTGGATTTGAATTTCACTTCCAGAAAGCTCAGGCTCGATTCTATGTATTCGCGCTGCCTGACTTTGAACCGATTTAACTTGCCATTATGATGATCAATATACATGGTCAAATCAGGGGTGTCGAAATAGTCAGTTCGATAGCTGAATACCCTGTGACTGTTAATGGTCAATACCCTGTAGTGAGTAGACAATGGCTCTAAAATGGAATTGAGTTTATCGAACGATAATGCAAACTTCACATCTGTCCGGTCCATTAGTTTTACATTATCCATTTCATTTAGTGAAATCGATTCAAACTTGTTCAACAGACCATTGACAGTATGGAAGTATGCGTTTCTCATCATCATGAAACTTAAATGCTACTTTAGGATAATGATATCACTAACTTTAACTTCCTGATTCCTTTTAGTAATTTCCACCTGTTTTATTACAGGAATTTCACGCTGGGTTGGATAATGAGCAGAATCCTTTGAGTAAGTATAAATGGTGTACTTTCCTTCACGAAGATATTCAAACCGGTATGTGCCATCAAAGTTTGTGGAGGTTTTATCCCCATATACAGGATCATCACCGTAAATAATAAAAACATTCTCATCTGGAGCATAATATTGTTCCATGAGGGTTGTGAAATTTGAATTGTATTGTCTTACAAGTACCTTACCAGTAATAGCCGAAGTGCCTCCTATTCCTTCCTGCTTTTCACAGGATAAAGTAGTAAAGCCAATTAATACGGCTGAAATAAGAATTGCAGTGCGTAATTTTTTCATGAAATCAATCAGGATAAATAGATACTAAAATTTTAGTTATTAAACGTCAAATGTTCTCCAAGGTTACTATTACTTTGACCTTTGTCAGGTAATCAACATAAAACTCTAACTCTGAAATTTCGGAGCTATACAAAAAATTATCGGTGAATATCATGCATCGATACGTGCATATTTGGCATGCCTTTCAATGAATTCCCTACGGGGTGGAACATCATCACCCATTAACATGGAAAATACACGGTCTGCCTCTGCTGCACTTTCAATAGTAACCAGTCTTAATGTACGCTTTGAAGGATTCATGGTAGTATCCCAAAGCTGATCGGCATTCATTTCTCCCAATCCTTTGTAACGTTGTACGTGCACGCTGCCGTCTTTCCCTTTGCCGAGATCCTCGACAATTGCGCGGCGTTCCTCCTCAGTCCAACAATATCGTTCGGTTTTCCCCTTTTTAACAAGATATAACGGGGGAGTGGCAATGTACAAATGTCCGTTTTTAATAAGATCTTCCATATGCCTGTAGAAAAAGGTCATCATCAGCGTTGTAATATGAGAACCATCCACATCAGCATCGGTCATAATAATCACTTTGTAGTATCTGAGTCCTTCGAGATTCAGAGCTTTACTGTCATCCTCAGTACCAACAGTAACCCCGAGTGCTGTATAGATATTTCTTATTTCTTCATTTTCAAAAATCTTATGTGGCATAGCCTTCTCCACATTTAAAATTTTACCCCGAAGCGGAAGTATCGCCTGAAAATGCCTGTCACGTCCCTGCTTGGCTGTTCCACCTGCCGAGTCACCCTCAACGAAGTAAATCTCGCTGGTAACTGGATTTCTATCGGAACAATCGGCCAATTTGCCGGGAAGTCCCGAACCGGATAAAATTCCTTTTCTCTGCACCAACTCACGTGCCTTTCGGGCAGCATGACGTGCCTGGGCAGCCAAAATTACCTTTTGAACAATGATTTTCGCATCGCGTGGATTTTCCTCAAGATAATTCGTCAAAGCTGTTGAAACAGCCTGGTCAACAAACCCAGTAACCTCGGAATTTCCAAGTTTAGTCTTTGTTTGGCCTTCAAACTGAGGTTCTGCGACTTTTATAGATAAAACTGCTGTCAATCCTTCACGGAAATCATCTCCGCTAATATCAAACTTGAGTTTGGCAAGCATTCCTGATTTTTCCGCATAAGTTTTCAGGGTGCGGGTAAGCCCTCTTCTGAAACCGGCAAGATGTGTTCCTCCTTCAATGGTATTGATGTTATTGACATAGGAGAATACATTCTCAGAAAAGGATGTATTATACTGCATGGCTACCTCTACAGGCACCTCAGCCTTTGTATTTTCAAAGTGTATAATACCGGTAAGTTTTTCACGGTTCTCATCAAGTAAATTAACGAATTCAGATAGTCCTTTTTCAGAATAAAAGATCTCCTCAAGATAATGACCGCCATTACCGTTTTCTTCTATCTCCCTTTTGTCTGTGATCTTTAACTTAATTCCTTTATTCAGAAAGGAAAGCTCCCGAAGCCTGGAAGATAAGATCTCAAAGTTGTAGTCGGTGGTAATGAAAATCTCAGCATCGGGTTTGAAAGTTATCTCGGTTCCCGTATGGCTGCTTATACCAGTTTCTTTAACGGAATATAAGGGTTTTCCACGTTCGAATTCCTGCTGGTATTCTTTACCATCACGATATACCTTTGCCATAAGGTGCGAAGAAAGGGCATTCACGCAGGATACCCCCACACCATGCAATCCACCTGATACTTTATAGGATTCTTTGTCGAATTTACCACCGGCATGCAGCACGGTGAGTACTACCTCAAGTGCCGACCGTTGTTCCTTTTCCATAATATCCACCGGTATTCCACGACCATCGTCGTGAACCGTAATGGAATTATCTTCGTTGATAATAACCTCTATGTGGCTGCAAAACCCTGCAAGGGCCTCGTCAATGGAATTGTCAACTACCTCATAAACCAAATGGTGCAAACCTTTAACACTGATGTCCCCAATATACATGGCCGGACGTTTTCTTACAGCTTCTAAGCCTTCCAGTACCTGGATACTCTCCGCTGAATAGTCATTTTGCTTTTTATTATGTTTCGGGAACTGGCTTTCTAAATGCGTATTCGTCATAAAATCTCACTTCATGTTATTCTTACAAAGACTGTAAAGGTACAAAAAAATGCCCCACCTTAATGAGCCAAATAATTAACAACTCCCAACAATCTACTAACAATCCATATCACACTATCCTCATAACCTTCATAACTTTTTACTATATTTATGCAACGATATAATCCACACCATATGAATATCAATAAGTTTCTCGCCAAACCAGGTAAAGTCAATTCTCTGAAAAAATTCAGTACAAACAGTACTGCAGGGGTTTCCGATAAAAAAGAAGCTGAAGACTGGATGAAAAAGTATATTAAGGAAATGCAGGAACTGCAGGATATGCTTTTCGCAGACAATACCTATTCTCTGTTGCTTATTTTTCAGGCCATGGATGCAGCTGGTAAAGATAGTACCATCAAACACGTAATGTCGGGCATTAATCCTCAGGGATGCCAGGTTTATAGTTTTAAACAGCCTTCCGTAGAGGAACTTAATCATGATTTTCTCTGGCGAACAACAAAATGTCTGCCTGAACGTGGAAGAATAGGGATTTTTAATCGTTCTTATTATGAAGAAGTATTGATCGTTAAAGTCCACCCTGAAATCATACTCAAACAAAAACTGCCTGGGATTGATTCACTTGATAAAGTTAATACCGAATTCTGGGAAAATCGGTACAAAAGCATCAATGATCTGGAAAAGCATTTGGTACGTAACGGAACAACGGTGCTCAAATTTTTCCTGCATGTGTCAAAGGAAGAACAAGCTGACCGTTTCTTAAAAAGGATTAATGAGCCTGAAAAGAACTGGAAATTTGCCTTTAGCGACATTGAAGAGAGAACTTGTTGGGACGATTATCAGAAGGCTTATGAAAACATGATCATGGAAACATCAACATCCATTGCTCCCTGGTATATTATACCGGCTGATAAGAAGTGGTATATGCGTCTGGCTGTAGCTGAAATAATTCTACAGAGGCTAAAAGACCTGGGATTGAAATATCCTGTATTAACAGACAGGCAAATTGCTGACCTCGAAAAGGGTAAACAAAACCTCCTTGGGAAGTGAATTAACCTTTACCGGGCTTACTGGTCAATTGTTCAAGCTTGTTTTTCAGCATTTCAATTTCCTGATTCAACATTTCTTCGTGAGTGGCTGATTCCTCAGCAAGTTTGATGAGTTCATCTTCACGCCGGGCTGATTCTTCCTGGGCTGCCATAATTTCCTCAAGGTTCATCCGCAATTGCTCTTCCGATGCTTCAAGTTCCTTGGATTGAAGAGAGGA
>Ga0315284_10002535_pt1 | contig 26143 bp, 19 predicted proteins | sample YL17G09_16_MG_FD_203696 | JGI IMG/M metagenome (GOLD analysis project Ga0315284, IMG submission 203696) | Sediment microbial communities from Yellowstone Lake, YNP, Wyoming, USA - YL17G09_16 | ecosystem: Environmental > Aquatic > Freshwater > Lake > Sediment | place: USA: Wyoming | collected...
TAATATGAAGAACGATACTGTTCTTTCATTACTTGGATTGATTGGTGCAACTAAACACTCTTTACATATAATTTTGCAACCAGGTTGTTATGTTCATGAAAGTAGAGAGAAGATAGTCAAGGCGGCGATTGAAGCAAAATCTGATTATTTATTTTTCATGGACGCAGATATGAAGTTACCCGGAAATACAATTGATAGATTACTTCAACACGATAAAGACGTGATTGGTTGTAATTATCATTGTCGGCAACACCCTTTAGAAAGTACAGTTAAGATTGCTGATAAGGATTGGAATATATATCCAAGTCAAATACCAACGCAATTGTTTGAATGTTTTGGAGTAGGTACTGGATCTATGCTTGTTAAAATGAGTGTATTTGTTCAGATAGACAAACCTTGGTTTTCTTTTGATATTGACAAGAACGGCGGCATTATGGGAGAGGATATATTCTTCTGCCGTCAAGTGAAGAGAGCAGGAATGTCAGTCTGGTGTGATCCAACGATATCAGTCAAACATATCGGAAATTACGAGTATTAAAAAACAATAAAGGAAAGAAACAAAATATGCCAATAGAACCAACGGACTCAATTAGGGAAATAATACCAGACCCAATACTGGGAGATCCAATATTAGAAGACTCAGTTGTAAGAGTTAGGGCAATATCATTGTTAGAACCAATGATAATGGAAGCAATTCCCGAGAGAATTGCAAATAAATACTGGCTCTATAGTCTTAAGATTAATAGTCCTCAAGTTAATGGACCAACCACAGCGATTGCTCGATTGGTACCGTATAACGAAGAGACAGGCGAAATGTTCATGTCACAGATTAAAGTAGTAAGGATTGACGATCTACTTGATAAAGCAAGTGTAGATACGGATCTGGCACTCTGTATAAATTCTTTATTCGTTCAAATAGACAAATATGCCCAGCGGCAAGGAGATATTTAAGAGAAGAAAATATGAACCCGAAATTTACATTAGATAATATTTATAAGATTGGCACAACTCTGGCAATGGTTGCCATACTATATCTTAATACAAAGTATGTGACCCTTGAAACCTTTAATCAGCATAATGAATTCCATATCAAGATAAGTGAATCTCTTGTCAATATATCTACGTCACTGGCAATCATGCAACACCAATCAACTTTATTGAATGACCACGAAACCAGAATTCGTGTCTTGGAAAAAAATAATAATCCATGAAAATTACAGTTGGTATTTGTATGAATGCATTGTTCGCTCAAATAGACAAATATGTCCATCGGCGAGGAGATATTGATTGGTTCCAAGTTTAAGTAATATATGGCAACACCACCTAATACATGGAATGACAACGGAATCTGGAGCGACCTCCAGCCGTGGCAGGATGCGCCCACACAAGGCAGTTGGAAGGGCAACCCAAGGAATCCTGCTCCAAACGATATTCAGGAACCAATTGCCCGTTCCGAAAAAATGATTGGGGATAACCGCTCTGCTCATGTTCGTAGAGACCAAGATACCCAAAAGGATTTTACGATCGGCCTTATGGATATTGATGAGGCGATTCTTCTTCAACTTAAACAATTTCAGATTCAAGTCACAGATGCTGGTAAACAGATTTTAGTTCCAATTTTCTATGGTTCACCTGAGCGTTGGGTATCCGCTCAACGAGATGGATATATTCGTGACCAACAAGGCAAGTTGATTTTGCCATTGATGATTATCAAACGCACCGATTCCGCAGATGATGAATCCCTCAGATTCTTCAATCGCTATTTGAATACTCAAGTGATGAAGATGTATTCAAATAAGAACCAATATACCCGCTTTGCTGCCTTGGTAGGAAAGAATGTCCCGACTAACGAAGTATATAATATTGTTATTCCAAGTCACATGATATTGACATATCATTGTATCATATGGACAGAGTTAATTGAGCAAATGAATCCAATTGTCGAAGCGATTCGATTCAATACCAATGATTATTGGGGAAGCACTAAAGGACTTAGATTCCGTGCTCGGGCTGAATCTTACACCCATACCGTTGAAATACAAGTGGAACAAGACCGTGCAGTAAAGACTGAGTTTGACTTGACTATTCACGGATACATCTTACCTGATACTCTGACCAAGTTAGAGAAGCATCACAAGACAACCAATAAATTTCTTACGCCTAAGAAGATTGTTATGGGAATGGAAGTTGTTGCTACGGATTATAATATGAAGCAATTTGATAAGAATAGCGAAAAATGGCGTAATCAAAATTATCCAAATTTGCAAAAAGATGTTATTATTCCTGCCCCACCGATATCTGTCAATACAGATATTGTAAAAAATGATGGGGCAACTGGCATTAAAGTAGATAATTCTCCATTATTTTTAAGAATTGTTTCTGTTCCAGCTACGCAGGCAAGTAATGGACAAGAAGGGGATATGTCTTATGATTCAGAATATTTTTATATTCGTTTGCATAGTGAATGGAAGAGGGTAGCAATTTCAGAATTTGTTCCTGTTTGTTCTGATGACGTTCCGGTTACGGGTCAAGAAGGAAATATAACGTATAATGATAAGTTCTTTTATATTTATTCTAATAGAATGTGGAGAAAAGTTGCTGTTTCTGAAGTTAATCTAACTACTATCGGACAAGACGGGAATGTTATGTATGATATAGAATATTTCTATATTTATACTAGTGGATCTTGGAGACGAGTAGCAATCTCGTCGATTACATAAGATATTATAATGACATACAATAATAAAGACATTTTCATCCAGAGAAGGACTTCAACAGGAACGTTTGAAGAACATCCTCTTGTAGTTCAACCAAATTCAGTAATTACTACAGATGTTACCAGCAGTTTAGTGATGATTAGTTCAAATACTTTTCTGTCGGGAACAGGGAGTATTGATTTTGCTATATCATCTTCACATGCTCTTACGGCATCATATGCTTCAAATGTTCCTGATACTGCATCTTATGCTAATGTTGCAGTTTCCGCTTCTTATCTAGTAGAAGGTGCTAATATCTATTTGTCTCAATCTTATATTTTAGCAAATACCAACTCTGTTGCTCCTCCTCAAAGACAAGGGCAACTTTGGTGGGATGACATTAGCCATACATATGCTATTGATACTTTTAAAAGCAGACTTCAGATCGGTCAGGAAAACTATGTCAGAGCATTTGCTGGAGAAATTATACCAAATGGGTCTGTTGTTTATTTGAATGGTGCTATTACTGATCCACATGACCCAACCACTAAACTTCCAGTCGCATGGTTAGCACTTGCTGATGGGTCCGAATTGTCATCTAGTGTAGTTGGATTATCTACTCAACATTTTGATGTTGGAGAAGAAGGAATTATTACCACTCAAGGTATTGTTAATGATATTGATACACAAACTCCAGATTTTAATGATGGTGAGATGGTATATTTGTCATATATACAATCTGGAAGTCTAATCAATACTTTACCACCCGATCCATATGAGAAAGTAATTGTGGGAACAGTATTATACAGACACCCAACAATTGGTAGAATATTAGTAAATATTTCTGTTTTACCGGTGTTGACTACTCCGTATATTGGAATGGTTTCAACTGCTTCATTTACAGACCATCATCTCAGTGGCACATTTACAGTTGGAAAGGGATATGGAAACTTTTGTACTACTCCTGATGGTCGGGGTGCAATCAAACAATATATAATTCCAGAAATGGCATTTACTGCTTCCGCAGGACTTTATACTCAATATATAATGGCTCACTACAATAGTGGAAGTCCATCATATATGCTTTCAAATGATAAGTCGCATGTTGATGATATACAAGTTATATCTGCATTTTCTTTCATTTATCCTGATGCGGGAGACACTATTGGATTTATAGATTGGGATTCGCCTGGAACATTACTAGCAAACAAACTGAATACCCGAGTCATAAATCTGTATGGTGCTCAGAGAGAATTTGGATTAATGATTAATGTAAGTGGGTCGGTATCAGATTCAAGATATATTACCGTTACATCTGGAAGTATGTGGTATGGTGTAAAAAGAAGTTTCTTGACTGAAATAAATACTGCCAATACTGCCATCGCACCATTGACTCTTCAATACCACTCTGCCAGTGCATGGTATAGTCAAGATATACCTAGTGGACAATTCATCAATGATATGATTGATGATGGTAATAATCTTCAACAGGCAACCTATGGTTCATACATCGTCAATTATGTGTATAGAACGATTTCTGATACAAACCGAACACAGATTGTGTTGAGCAAAGCATTGGCAACCTTGACGGAAGCTCAGATTTTCACACTTCCAGAACAATCCCCATATTTCAAAGAGTTTTCTCTATTGGTTGGACGTATCATAGTTCAGAGTGGGTCAACTATTCCAATATCAGTAGATTCGGCATTTGGAGTAGGTATTCCAATTACGGTTACACCACAACACAACGATTTACAAAACCTTCAGGGTGGAACTTCCAGCCTGAATGCTATGGAGTATTACCATTTGACTGCTAATGAATATACAGGAACGGGAAATGGTATATTTGTTAGACAGAGTGGTTCAGTTATTACTGGTTCAATCAGTCATGCTGATACAGCTTCTTGGGCATTGAACTCTCCAGCAGCAGTTAGTGCTTCACATGCAGTTCAATCGGACTCTGCAAGTTATCTTGCTCCCGGTGCTACATTTATGACCGTATCCGGTTCTAATGGAGTTCCTCCTGCTTATATCGAACCGTATGATTATTCAGTTGGAGAGTATTATCCACCTTTCAAAGAAGGTAGAATGTTTTATAGTGCTGAATATAATGATTGGGTTTACTACACAGATGAACCAAATTGGAGATTACATATAGGAAAAGAAGTAGTGTGGAGATGTCACAACCCACTAGCAATAACTCTTACAAGAGGAACTCCTGTTTATATCAGCGGTTCTCAGGTTGGAGAAAATGTTCCTTATGTATATCCGGCTATTGCTGATGGTACTAACCGATATTCTGATGTTATTGGACTTATTCGATCTGATATTACATCTGGGTCATTTGGGTATGTAATTCAGAATGGTGTAGTGCACCACATTAATATGGGTAGTTTTGCAATTGGTGCTCCATTATTCTTAGGCACCACTCTTGGAGGACTTACAGATGTAGAACCAGCACAACCATACGAATCCGTAAGAATTGGTAATTGCCAAGAAGCAGGCGTAAATGGTTCAATCATAATTAGTCCTGTATTCAAAGTTCCACCGGTAGTTGCTTATGCTGGAATGACAAGTATTCCATACATTGATACTTCTCTCAATGATGGAACCGTGACAATATCTACTGGAAGTGTCAACTTGTACGCTCAAGCAGACGGTAATGGTGGAGTGTTAGGATACCCACTTGCACCAACAACTCTTAGCCTCGTCTCGGGTTCAACCAACTACGTTATTGCTTACAAGAGTGGAAGCAATGCCATTTATGACCTCACGACAAACCAATTTGCTTCCAATGGAACCACCATCGTCCGTGTAGCTCAGTTTGATATTTACAACGAAACCACAGCATCGTGGGATGTTCACAATTTCCAGATTGGTATTATTGGTCTTGCTTTGGCAAATCGTATCAATAACAAAGATATTCGTCTCTATGGATTTCAAAGAGAAAATGGATTGACTCTTTATACTACCGGTTCAGATGGACATTTTGGTATTTCCGAAGGTATCATTTGGTATGGTCCGAATTCACACGTACTTGATCAGTTTAATACAACCTTACCGGGGCATTACACTTACATTTTCCACACTACATCAAGTAATGGAACAGCATCGTGGCATCAACATACGTCCAGCATATATCTTGATGGTTTATATGATAGTGGAAGTAATGGAACGGGACCGTATAATTTAGATGTGTGTGCTCCTCTTTCTTGGTCAGTAAACTTTGTTTATCGTATCATTGGAACCCCCGATGAAGCAGCTATTGTATTGAGTAATAACCAGTATATTGACGAAGCAACAGCCAAAGCCAATGCCACTACCCCATCAAACTTGCCATCTACCATTAGGGACCAATGCTTATTGGTTGGTAGGTTCATCGTGCAAAGTGGTTCAATTTCTACTCCAACAATAGAGTCGGCGTTTGCTACTATTTTTGCTGCATCTATTACAAACGACCACGAAAGTTTACTTGGATTGTTGGGTGGTGGAGCGGGTGGTGGTCACTACCATTTGGGTGCTAATGATTATGTTGGAACTGGCACAGGATTGATGGTAAGAGCCGACAAACCATCCTTTACTGGAGCTACGGTAGGTCATATTCCATATTGGAATTTACAGCAGCAACTCACCTTGACGGGAAGCGTTCAAATTATTAATGACCAGTACGTCATGATCAATTCGGCGTCTTTCCCAGACCCAACCAATCCAGAAACATTATTGGTATCTCAAATAAATACAAGTTCTGCAAACATTATCGGTGCATATAGTAATGTAAATAGTTTCTCACAGATTTACACTCAGAACTTCAATACTGGTTCTGAGGCATCTGCGGACATTATTGCAGCGAATGATAATGGAGATCAATACGTTCATTATATTAATATGGGTATTGCAAGTTCTAACTATAATAGCCCAACATGGCCATGGAATAATCCAAACGAAGGTTATTTGATGATGGATGGTGGAAATCTGTGGATTGGTACTACAACCACCCATTCAATCAACTTTTTCTTTAATAACACCGCCAGCACAGATTATGCTGATAACACAGGATTTTATCTCAGCGGTTCATTTTATGGAACTGCAAGTTATGCAGATAATGCGACAAGTGCTTCACATGCTTTAACTGCTTCTTATATTCAAGCATCTAATCTCAGCGCATCATATTCTATTTTTGCAGAAACCGCTTCATTCAGTTCGGAACTATTCATGTCTTCATCCCAGACGGCTCAAAACTCTCCATATTGGAGAAACTTTGGAAGTACTATTTGGATGGATGGATATGGTGGAAACGGAACTGGTGATGTTAATGCAGGAACATTAGTATTCCGTGCTCAAAACGATACTCCTCCAACTTCGCTTTATCCTGTTGCTATTCTGCAAGGTTCTAAAGATCCACTTACTGGTGCTGGTGGTGCTGGTGGTCAGGTATCCATTGCGGTAATGGAAAGCAATGGTGGAATGTATGAAAGAGTTATTTTCGGCAAAACAAATACTGTATTCTGGGGTAGTGTAGTTGCCACCGGATCGGATGCTAACTTGGGAACATCGGGATTTACTGGTTCATTGACGGGTAATGTGATAGGTAATGCCATAACTGCAACCAGTGCATCTTGGGCATCGTCATCTATTAGTTCGTCATACGTCTCTGCTTCATATTCACAGATTAATGATTTATCATCATCTACGATTACAGTTAATCAAGGAGCCAAAATTGGTGGAATGAGTGATGGTTTAACCTCTGTAGATACGATTCAAATTGGTGCTGCTGATGTGGGTGTTCCTTTACCAGACCCTTCATATAAGAGAGCTGGAGCAGTTCAAATTGGATGGGGTGCTGGACAAATGACCATTACAGCCAGTAACGCAGTTCAAATTGGAATCCAGGCAGGAACAAATACCAAACTTGCTGATTCCGCTGTTCAGATAGGTGGGTCTGCTGGAGTTAATACAATTACCGCAAGTAACGCCGTTCAAATTGGAGTTGCTGCTGGACAAAGTTCTGTTGATGCAACCAATGCTGTTCAAATTGGAAGTTCAGCGGGTGCTGGTTCAACTATAGCAATCAACGCTATTCAAATAGGAGTACAGGCTGGTTTCAATACTAAAACCGGAAGTAATGCAGTTCAAATTGGTTCTTACGCTGGAAATACGTCAACACGGGCAGATAATGCAGTTCAAATTGGTTCTTACGCTGGTCAAAATTCTACCCGAGCACCAAGTGCAGTTCAAATAGGCGACCAGGCTGGAAGAAATTCAACTGTTGCCGCTACTAGTGCAGTCCAGATTGGCGATCATGCTGGATATAATGCAACCAATTCAGATGAAGCAGTTCAAGTGGGAGCATTTGCTGGAAATAATGCAAGAACTGGAAGTTACACCACATTCATTGGTTCATATGCAGATACATTGGATGAAGGTCTAAATGTTGAAAAAAGTATTGCAATTGGCTATAACGCTAAAGTATCTGGTAGCAACATGGCAGTTATTGGTGGAACGGGTGCGGATGCAGTTAATGTCGGCATTGGAACAGATTCTCCACAGAATACACTAGAAGTAGTGGGAAATATTAAAGCAACAAGTATTACTTCGTCTTTATTTGGAATAGCTAGTAATGCAATAAACTCTAATAGTGCAAGTTTTGCGTTGACCGCATCGTATGCTATTGGTATTCCTACTATCAAAAGTGGAATAATTGCTGGAACATCATTTGGTGGTGTACCTAACAAAACGGCATCGGTGACATTTGTAACACCATTTATTGATAATAATTACTCGGCTGTGATTAATGGTGAAAGTGCCAGAACATGGACGGTTGAAAATAAAGTAAGTGGAAGCTTTATAATAAACTCAAATAGTACAGTAGCATTTACTGATAATGTGTTCTGGCAATCTATTTATTCAGGAGAGTATTACTCATAACATTTTATGGCAGACAACATCTACAGAGTAAATTCGAGCAGTTTCCATGACGTGGAAATATCCTCTTCGTTGAGAGCAGGACCGGGCATTACTGTTGACTTTACACAAGCATCGGTGGTTACCGGTTCTTTCAGTGGTAGAGGAGATTCCCTTACACACGTATCGGCATCATATATCATACCAGAAGCAAACGCTACAGCAAGTTTCGCATTGACCGCATCGGTTGCTTTAAATGCTGCACCAACAATATCATCATCGTGGGCATCATCGTCTATTAGTGCATCTCACGCAACGATTGCTGATACTGCTAATGCTATATCATTTATTCCAAATACAGCAGCATCAGCTTCATGGGTTAGTGCTTCTGCAAAAATAACAACTGCCGATTCAGCAAGTTATATTATTCCCGGCGTCACTTTCTACCAAGTTTCTGGTTCAGATGGACATCCACCATCATATATTGAACCATATGATTATTCGAAAGATGAAGTTTATCGTCCACCCGTCAAAGAAGGTAGAACTTTTTGGGACCATAAATGGGAAGACTGGAAATGGTATATTGCAGATGGGTTAGGTATGCATCTCGGAAGAGAAATCTGTATTGCCGTTCACAATCCAACTGCAACCGCATTATCAAGATTGGCTCCAGTTTATCTCAGTGGATCTTCTCCTTCTGTAAATCCCGATTTTACTACTACTCATAAACCAGATGTTTATCTTGCTGTTGCCGATGGAACAGGTACCAAATCCGAGGTTGTCGGGTTAGTAAGACAAGCCATCCCACCTGGTTCAGATGGAACGATTATTATTCGGGGTATAACGCATAACTCCAATGTTGCTTCTTACGGAGTCATCGGAACGAAACTTTATCTCGATACCTCAACTTTGGGTGCTATAACGACCACAAAACCGGGGCAACCAAACGAAGTCATTCATCTTGGTTGGGTTGTTGAAACGGGAACTCAAGGTTCAGTATTGGTTCAGATCGAAACAGAATTCCCACCGGCTAGTGCATATGCTGGTATGACTTCATATCCATTGATTACCGATTTGACTTCTTCATTGGAGATTGTTATCAGTACTGGTTCGGTAAACCTATATGCTGATATAACTGGTGTAGGTGCTATTACACCATATGCACTTTCAGAAGTAACATATTCTTTCCCTGCTGGTCTTACAGCATCATTTATTTATGCTACCACAAGTGGTTCTGGTGCTACATATGGATTGACTAATAACTTCGAAGATATAAATGGAACCAATAAAGTTCTTGTCGCAACTGCATATAGAGCAGATATTGATGCTCATGTTATTCAGACCAATAAAGAAGGTTTAGCATTAGCAAATAAACTTGAACTTCGTTTGTATGAAACTGATAAGTTTGCTTATGAAAGTGGATTCACTTTCTATGAAACTGGATCAAGACAGTTTTTCATTACCGCAGGTCAAGTGTGGTATGGAGCAACCAATATTTCTCAAGAAGATTTTGATTCAAGGATTACAGAATCACTGGCAGTTCCTATTAATTATGATGAGGTTCATTTCGCATATCATTCATCAAGTATATCGGCAAGTGTAACACAAATTCAATGGATAATTCCAGTTGTTGCTGATGGAACATGGCAAAATACATATTATGATAATGGAACTGATTTGGTTGCTATGGCACCATTATCATATTCACTCAATTATTTCTATCGTATTCTCGGTGATAATCTGATTGATGATGATGTATTTTATATTGCGAGCAGTCGGCAATATACTAATTTTGCTGATGCTCAGCTTGATACATTACCTACTGGTATTCCTAGTGTATTAGAAGATGTAGGATTACTTATTGGTCGTATTGTTTTTCAAAACGGTGCTAGCTCGGGAGTTGTAGAATCTGCCTTTACAACAAACTTTGGACAGTCCCTTATTACTCAACATAATAGTTTGACTGGATTACAAGGTGGTCAAGGTGGAGAATATTTCCACTTAAAAGATGCAGAATATATTAATTTTAAAAATGCAACTGGAACTGGTGTTTATGTAAGAACCACGAGTCCAACTATAACTGGATTGAATGCTACAGGATCGCTTCTAGGAACAGCAAGTTATGCTAATACTGCTACAACCGCTGGAACAGCAAATGCCATTTCATTCGTTCCTATAGCATCAGTATCGGCATCGTGGGTATCAGCATCAGCTAAGATTGCTACTGCGGATACCGCAAGTTATATTTTGGCAACGAATATTGATGGAACTGTTATTTCAGCATCATATGCTGGTACAGCATCGGTTGCTTTAAATGCTGCACCAACAATATCATCATCGTGGGCATCATCGTCTATTTCCGCTTCTCACGCATTGAACGCTAATAATGCTTATGCTATTTCATTTGTGCCGGTGGCATCGGTAAGTTCATCTTGGGTATCTGCTTCGGTATTTATTACAACTGCTGATACAGCTAGTTATGTTCAAGCAACAAACGTTGTTGGAACGTTAAGTGCTACTCAAGCCCCAATAGCTTTAAGTTCATCTTGGGTATCTGCTTCGGCATTTATTACAACGGCACAAACAGCAAGTTATGTTACTGCTTCTAATATTGTCGGCAAGATTGCTACTGCTGGTACAGCAGATACGGCAAATGCAATATCATTTGTTCCTATTGCTGCTACCAGTGCATCTTGGGTAAGTGCTTCAGCTAAAATTACGACTGCGGATACGGCAAGCTCAATCTCATTTGTACCCTTGACATCAGTAAGTTCATCTTGGGTATCTGCTTCGGTATTTATTACAACTGCTCAAACTGCTTCTTTTGTAACTGCATCAAATGTGGTCGGAGCGGTAACAAGTGCTACAACAGCATCATTTGCTGTTTCATTCACAGCATCCATAGCATTACAAATAGGAACTGTTGCAGACAGTGCAGTAGTTCATATTTCAGCATCAAATAGATCAAACTCTCCATTGTTTGAGATTGATAGTTTAACGTTCAATCCTGTTTTTCAAATTGATGCCACGGGGTCTATGATAGCAACCGGTTCATTGTTTGGAACAGCTTCATATGCAGGAACAGCATCATTTTTAACTCGTAATAGAACATATGAAGTAACATCAAGTTGGGCAGTAACAGCATCAAATGCTATTACAGCAAGTTATATAGCAATGGCATTTTCAAGAGGCGGTATTATATACGATCCATTGGGTATTGCTGGAACCGCAGCTACAGCATCTAATATAATAGTTTGGAGAGCACCAATTGCTGCAACAATAACTAACATTTGGGGATATCGTGTTGGTGGAAGTGGGTCACTTGTAAATGCAAGAATAAATGGAGTAGGAAGTATTGCTACTGGGTCTCATATTTCATTAACTTCTACTGATACTTGGATTTCAGCAAGTTCATTAATTACCAGTTCAATTGCGATTGGTGATAAACTTGAAATTATGCTTGTTTCTAGTTCGGCATATCCAACTCAGATAGCGGTACAGGTTGACCTGACTCGTTAATACGTTATGAGTATTCCTATGCAATATTCACGAAATTGCCCGAAGTGTAACAAAACACAATACTACGCTACAAAAGAGGGAATTTGTGTGGCAATTAAAAAAGCTCGCATATGCAAATCTTGTATAAAAATGGGGACAAAACATTCATGCGAATGTAAACGAAAAATATCTAAATCATTAGAAAAAAATACAAGAACACTTGGTCATCATTTATCTATTAGTCATAAAATAAAAAGTAGTAATGCTGGAAAACTTAGATATGAAAATAAAAATGTGAGATTAATAACTTCTCAACAAATTAAAATAGCAATGCATAGACCAGAAATAAGAAAAAAACATATAGAAGCATTAGCAGAAACTAAATGGTTGGGTAAATCGGTTGATAAAGGACAAATAAAATTATTAGAAAAATGGAATAAATTAGGATTCAATTTTCATCCAAATTATCAAGTTTATACAGATACCGATTTATTTTATATTGATGGATATGATAAAGAACAGAATGTGGTATTAGAATATGATAGTAAATATCACAACAGATTAGGTCAAAAAGATAAAGATTTGATTAGGCAAAACAAAATAATAAACATTCTAAAGCCTAAAAAATTCTGGAGATATAATTCTGTAAATAAACAATTTAGAAATGTTTTAGAAAGGAATAGTTAATTTTACGAGTATACCAGTTACAAAAACTTATTATTGTAGTACCGGATCCTATCTTGGTACTACATTTGGTGATTTGAATATTGCCAATCCTCCAGTTACATTTACAACATGGGGATGGATTGTAGGACAAAATAACCCTCCTTTGTATTGTCAAATGAATAGAGGCATTGAGATATCCAGACTAAGTGCTCAATGGTTGGCTGCTCCTAGTACAGATACTCCTAACCAAAATGCCAGTGCAAGTGGTGCTGGTAATGGTTGGATGCTTGGTCCATTGAATGGTGAATTTTTGGCAGGAAACTGGCAAATAACAATGTCGGTCAAAGCAACTACAAATGTTGCAGGACAAGATGGACAGTTTATTTATAGAGTGTGGACGTGTGAAAGCGGAAGCGGTGCTAATCCAACATTAGTAACTTCTTCCTTCATATCATCATCTTCGGTAACTAACTTAACAACAATACCCACAGCACTTACAACTAGTGTTTTTCTTCCACGTATTAATCTCCGAGGAAAAGAATATGTATTTTTTCAAACATATTGGCGTATCATTGGTGCATCAACAAATAATGGTGGTGACGTAGATTATGTATTTGGACTTACAGCAAGTTTAGTTACAACTACTCCATTTGTCACTAGCCAAGCAAGATTGATTTCGTGGGATCTGAGTGATCGTGTGTAATCTCTTCTAAAGCGTGTTGTTATATTATTGTGAAAAACGATAGGGTCTATATTTATACCTGAGACCTATGGCCTTTAACGAAAATCCAAATAAGTTTGAATCAGCATTTATCCAGAGAAATGCTCTCAATACTTTTTATGAGCAGATAAATATAAGTGGGTCTGATTTAATTTTCTATCATTCTTCGAGTGGTGAGTTTACTGCTGATAGAATTTCGGTTTGGGCAGGAAAATATGGAATAGGAACTGGGGGCGGCGGTGGAGGCACAGGATCAGGAGAATATTCTACTCAATCGCTGTTTGCTACTCAATCGCTGTTTGCTACTCAATCTCGATACGCTACTCAGTCATTGTTTGCTACTCAATCTCGATACGCTACTCAGTCATTGTTTGCTACTCAATCTCGATACGCTACTCAGTCACTATTTGCTACTCAGTCACTATTTGCTACTCAGTCACTATTTGCTACTCAGAGTATTTCTGCATCATATGTTTCGACGGCTTCCGTGGCAATTAGTTCATCCTATGCTTTAAGTGCTTCATGGGCACCTGGAGGGGTGGGATCTTCTGAGAGTTCATCTTGGGCAAGTAGTTCGTTAACTGCAAGTTATTTAATAAATGGACAATATGTCGTAATAGGAATTACTGCAAGTTTATATGGAAATGCTTTAACATCGACGTCAGCATCGTGGGCTAGTAGTTCAATATCTTCATCCTATGCATTATCTGCATCTTGGGCACCGGGAAGCAGTGGGATAGTTCCTGGGAATTCATATGATATTTCAGCATCATGGGCATCATCGTCAATTAGTTCATCCTATGCTTCAAGTGCTTCTTGGGCACCGGGAAGCGGTGGAATAGTTCCTGGGAATTCATATGATATTTCAGCATCATGGGCTAGTAGTTCAATATCTTCATCCTATGCATTATCTGCATCTTGGGCACCTGGGTCGCCAGGTGCAGCGGGAACAAGTTCCCGGGCTGTCGTGTTGTGTGCCGCATTCACTCCATATTTAGTGGGAGGAGATTCGGCAGAAATTCCAATTCCATATTCAGATGATGGTATATCACCTCTGACTTGGTTAGTAAGGAGATCTAACTTACGTGTTCAATTTTCGGGAAGCACCACATCATCTGTAATCATTGAAAAATCATCTGGCACTGGTTCGTTTACAGCGGTTGAGTTGAATACAATTATATTAAATTCTCAATCATATGAAACATTTACAGGTTCGTTGGGAGCGGCAGTAATCAGTGGAGACAAAATGCGCTTCAACGTCAATACTATTGGCACCGCACAGTATTGGACTATTACAGTAGAAATTGCAAATATATAACAAATGAATCAAAATATAAAATCTATATAACATTATGGCAACAACTCAATTCACAGTTTATAGTTCAAATGACCCATATGCTCCTTTATTAACTGGACAAGTAGGTTCCTTAATTAATTTATTTGATAAATGTTTAGTTAATGGATATGGTTCTAAATTACCTGCCGGTTGGTTAAAACCCATAGTAAATGATAATACCGCAGGAGTAGCATGTTGGCAACAACCATCTGGATCTGGATTTGTTATGTGTGTTAATGATAATGCTCCAACTAGTTCTGCTGGTGCATTGGAAGCGTGGTTTAATGGATTAGAAACTATCATTGGTCTTACAGCAAGTTTAACTGGTATTGGTAGTGGGTATGGTCAATTTCCTGCAGCTGGGCAAACTTGTCCCGCAGGTACTGCTGGTCCTCAATCAGGTTCATTTGTTATACGAAAAACAAATTCATTAGACGCTATTTCTCATACATGGTTAATGTTTGCAGATGATAGAACCATTTATTTTTTTACTCAACCAGATACCGCCGGTATTTATGGATCATACTTTTTCGGAGATATATTTTCATTTAAACCTACACACGATACATATAAATGTTTTATTCATGGAAGAACACAATGTGGAAAAGCCACAACGGCAGCATTTTTAGATTGTGGTGATTTGATGACATATCCAATAAATTCATCATTTTATACTGCTACAAGTCAACCACAATATTTTCTAGCAAGATCTTTCGCGGGAGGAATTTCTAGCGTTTATGCAGCATTGATTGGAGATATTGGGAAATCGACATTAAACGTCACACTTAACAACCAGAATGGTGCTAGTGCAGTAAATCCGCCAACGAGTCCTTTTTATGGAAGTCTGCTATGTGCGAATCCAACAGACAATTCATTATATATGAGTCCTATAAGTGTGTCCGAACCTTCCCCTGGAATTTTGCGGGGTCGAATGAGAGGAATGTATCATTTATGTCATCCGATTGCAAATTTCGGAGATGGACAAATAATTTCAGGAGGAAATGAATATGCAGGGAAAACATTTATGTGTGTAAAAGAAGGACATAACGGTGGAATGTGGGTTATAGAAATAAGTAATACTGTAGAATGCAACGCATAAAATTATGGCACAATTTATAATTTATAAAGATAATGATGCAAGCGCACCTGTGTTAAATGGAAACACGGGTTCATTATTAAATGTATTAGATAAATGTTTAGTTGATGGATATGGTTCTAAACCCGGGGCAGGATGGTCACGAACATTACCAATTACTGCCAGTTATGGATGTTTTACTCAACCTGTGGGATCATCTGGATTATGTTTATTTGTTGATGATATGGGGTCTGGAAGTGCGTCTGGGTCTGAAGCAAGACTTACGGGATGGAGTTCTATAACTTCTATAGAGGCAGGTATAGTAACTGGAAGTAATCAATTTCCTTTAGTTACCCAACAGAAAATTGCAAGTGGTTCTGTAATTGCTAGAAAAAGTACTGTTCCTACTAGTACTAATAGAAATTGGATTATAATGGCAGATAGTCATTCTATGTATGGATTTGTTTTACCTGGTGATACTGCGGGAGTTTATACATCATTTATGTTTGGTGATTTTTATTCAATAAAATCTGGATCAGTGGATACACAACGATGTATGATTGCAGGAAGAAGTGCGCCATCATCGTCAGCCGCTACGATTGATAAGCTAGATATTCTTTCATCTTCTCTTAACACTCCATTGCCAGGAAATTTTATTGCTGGTCCATTTGGTGGAGGAACAAGTATTAGTTGTAGTAAACATGGAGATGCGGTAAAGGGAACCGCCACACAATTACGTGGAAACGTACCTTATTTTAATTCGGTTGATAATGGATTATATATAAGTCCAGTATGGGTAGTAGAGACTGCTACTTCATTAATTCGTGGAAGAATGAGAGGATTTTATCAATTTTGTCACGTCGGGTCTAATGTAGTTGATGGGCAAACATTTAATAGTAGTTCCTCAGATTTTCCAGGAAAAACTTTTATGGTGATATCTGGTTCTGGCAATACAGGAGTTTATTTTATGGAAACAAGTAATACATTAGAGACTAATTAATTATATGGAAATGGTAAAGGCAAATCGTTCAGGAAAAGGATATGATTTTAAGATTACTAATATATCTTTACCATTTAGCGCAAGTGTTGTAGGGTTTAATCAGGGTATTAATTTAGGCGGTCCAACCAGTTTAATAGGCGATGATAGTTATGGTGTTAGACATTTACAATATGCAATTACTAAAAATACTACCGAAGGAAATCCATCTGCTCCGTGTTTAGAATTATCTCATCCTGGAATGTGGAGATTTAGGTGGGTTATAAAACCTGGGACACGTAGGATTTCTATTAGGACAAAACAAATTAGGTCGGTTTCAAATCAAAGGCCATCATTAACTATAAAAGCAAATTCGGTGGTTGGATTAAATTCGGATTTAGTAGTATATGCTCCAAGTGGAACGGATTGGGTTGATATTGGTCCGGTTGTTTTTACAGCAACGGGAACAGATATGGTGTGGGTAGAGATAAGAAATAATCTACAACTTTTTAATTCACCGGCATATTTTGATCATATTGTTGCAACATGACAATTCCAAATGAATTTTTAGTATGGTATTTGAATGCTCCTGTAGTATGTATTGGAGTTGATTTAGAATTTAGTACAAATCAACAAATAAGTGGTTCAATACAAGATATTGATGAAAGTTATAGTGCAGAAATTAGACGCAGGGTAAGTATATTTTAACAAAAGAATAAGTTATGAGCGAAACAAAAAAAATAACTGAAGCAGAATTGGCAGAAATCAAGATGTTTCAGTCAAAATATCAGGAAAGCATAATCAAGCTTGGAAATTTCCAAGTTGAAAAGATGGAGTTAGACCGCCTAGTTTCCGAGTTTGTTGAGAAGGAGAAGGTACTCAAAGAAGAGTGGATTAGCCTTCAAAAACTGGAACGGGGTCTCCTCGACAAGATTGTTCAAACTTATGGTGAGGGAAATCTTTCGATGACTACGGGGGAATTTATACCTACCGTCACCCAATGAAGAGTGATGATTTCATTTATGAGTATCTAAAATGTGATCGTGATACCGGCGATGGTTCTTATGAAAAACTCCTCGACGCTATCAAGGAAATAGACGATTGGGAAACGGTGAAGCAGTACATTATCAAACTCAAGTACTTCTATTATTTGAGAACATCTCTGTGGAGAATTATAAGCGAGGAGATAAAAAGACGAGCAAAGTGGATATGTGCTTGTGGGTGTCGAGAAAATCTTCAGGTTCATCATACTGAAGAAGGAAATGCTCATCATGGCGAAGAACACCTTTTTCTATCGGCATTGGTATGTGTATGTCAAAAGTGTCATCAGAAAAAACACCCCATCGCCTCGGTGAAATTAGCAGAAAAGAAGCGTCAGCGAAATCTACGAAAAGAGAATATTCTTACTCAACTACCATCATATCCTGACAGAGTTGCCGAGGAAAATATCAGCGGGTCATCATTTGTTCTGACGAGAGACCTTTTGGAAGAGTTGGAAAAAGACCGAAAGATTGTCATCGAACGACTACTCTACGATGGATGGAAGATTCACAAAGTATAAAAAGAAACGCCCCCACAAGGGGGCGTTTCCGTTTAGAGTAAAGTGGTGGCAGTCAAAAACAATGAACATTGTTATATTCCAACCACTTGTTCTCTATGCTCGTAACAATTTAATTGGTGAGACCAATCAAATATAAATATACTTTCAAAAGAAGAAAAATGCAATTACATATCTTTATCATCAAAAAATTTGGTTTCTTGATATTTAAGTGATATTTATAAGCAGTCATTCAATGAACCTCTAAAGATAAACATATGCCAATTCAAGAAGGTGGGAGATTTACTCCAAACGATCGTATTGTAAGTCCGGGTGTATTCACCCGAGAAAACGACCAATCAGGTATAGCACAAGGTGTGGCCGACATTGGGGGTGTGGTAGTTGCGCCATTCGCTAAAGGACCGGGGTTTTCCCCAACTTTAGTAAGTAGTGTTACTGAACTTGAGAGCAAGTTCGGCACTGCTGATGGAACACTCTACGGAACCTACACCTCCAAGCAATATACCCAAGAAAAGGGATTCGTTACGGTTTGTCGTGTTGGTGCCTTGACGGGATACCACCAAAACTATCCGTGGGTTGTATGGGCCGAGAAGGGCAATTGGCTCCGTAACCCAGATTCAGCTTCAATTGTTGCCGCATCTTCTACGCTTAGTCAGACGGGACTGGTATTCGATTCAGTCGGAATTGGAAGTTATGCATTGAAAGGAACATGGACATCTTCGTCATTGGATGTGGTTGGGACTCAATCGTTCTTCTCAACATCCTCTTATGGGGATGTCACTATGACGTTGCAAAATACTGTTTATTCATCTTCATTGACTGCGGTTGGATCGTCATCATATTTTACTTCATCTTATTACGGAGCATCCTTCACTGGGTCCGTTGCATTGGTAAATCAACCAGTATCTTTGACCCTCACTGGTAGCACCCTCTATAACGGAGAAGTTGTTGTTGGAACTGTTAACGGATTCTTCAACTATACCGGTTCGCTTAACCTATCATCGTCAGCAAATTCTGCATCAATATTGCAAGCAATCTTTAATGCGGGTCTGTTTACGGGTAGTATTACTCCGGCAGTATTCACTAGCACTCAAGTTCCGTTTGATACTGCAACATTCTCAACTGTATGGCATCTCACTGGTGTTAGTCAATCGCGTGATTTGTGTAATAATTTGACATTGCTCGTGTCGGGTGACATTTCTGGAAGTTTCGGAAATTACAACGGTGGGTTCGTTGCTGGAAGCGCAAACACATTTGATCCTTGCACGGGACTGTGGACAACCTCTGGTTCAGCAATCAAGGTTCTCTCAGTTCTTGCCGACACTCAGTTTGGTGGAATTAATACCACTCTCCATGCTCCGGGATTCTTGGGTTCAACCCAGTCCTACGCTCCAAATCCATCGGGTTCAAGCGTAGTTGGTCTTGACTTCAATCTCCAACTCAGCCAGTCAGCAGATGGTGCTTATGGCAAATATGAGTTCTCACTCGACCCCAACAGCATCAAGTATATCACCAATGTATTCGGTAACGACGCACAAGCGGGCGACCCAAATACCTATACCCAAGGCACGAAGATTGAAGCAGGATACCTCTACAAAATCTTTGAAGATGATATCGTCTCTATCGCATCTGAACCTGCCAAGTGGAAGATTCATGGCGATGCAATGCCATCTGCTTCATGGACCGGTGAGCCACTTAACTTCACTGACCAATGGTCATTGGACTTGTTGAATGGTGACTCGGCATATGGTTTGACCAATGCTTACACTCCATGGGTTGTGTCGCAACAGATTGCGGCATGGAATGGTGGTTCAGCAACTCGCTTCCCACTATTCAAACTGTGGACGCTCGGTGATGGAACTTACACTAATACTTCTTGGAAGATTGAAATCGGCAACGTTAAGTTGGCGGGAACAGTCGCCGGAAGTGATTGGGGAACGTTCTCCTTGACTGTTCGTGACTACAGCGATACAGACAAGAAACCAAAGATTTTGGAACAGTTCAATAACTTGACCCTTGACCCAACTTCTCCGAACTTTATTGCTCGCAGAATCGGTGATAGATACAATTATATTCGTTTTGATGGTAAAATCATTGAATATGGAACGTATGACAACCTTAGCCGATACATTCGTGTTGAGGCGGCATCCAATCCATATCCAACTACAGCCGTTCCTTATGGATTCCAAGCATATTCAGTTCCGGTGAACGGAGCAATTGGAAATTGGTGCAATCCGATGGCATTTACCAAGGCATCAGTCTATGGACTGTTCCCCGGCAAGTTCCCATCAGGTATTGACTTTGGTGGTATTCCATCAGGAGCAGATGCCGAACTCAGTGCATTGTATCCAACCGCTTCAGCTGGTGAGGGACACTGGAAGGATAATCTTCAGTATTTCGCCCCAGTTCCATCAGGAGCATCGGTCGGAACAAATGAAGTATTTGCACTTGATGACAATCTCTCCACAAATGGTGTGACAACGGGTTCATATAGTGGACTCTCAGGCACGAATGCAATTCCAGCCATCTATGATGCGGCAAAAGAAACTACCTACGTTAAGATGCGTAAGTTTGTCTTTGGATTCCAAGGTGGATTTGACGGACAATCACCAGCCATTCCGCTTAACATCGGAGCAAACATTTCTGCGGGTAATACCCAAGGATTGAACTGTGCGACGAGCACAACGGCAGGTTCGATTGCTTACAATCAGTGTATCGGTGCTCTCGGCAATGCCGATGAGTTTGATATTAACCTAATCGTGACACCGGGTATCATCTACTCCTTACATTCATATGTGACCAACCTCGTGGTTGAAATGTGTGAAAGACGTGGTGACTGCTTCTACATTCTCGACCTCTATAAAGACGATGGCAATCCAACCTCGGGTCAGATTGACGAAGTGGTTAATCTTGCCAATGAGTTTGATACCAGCTACGGAGGCACGTATTACCCATGGGTCAAGATCAAAGATACCAACATTAATCAGATTGTAACTGTTCCACCATCGGTTGTCATGCCGGCAGTTTATGCAGCAAATGACCGTGTGGCGGGTGAGTGGTATGCAGCAGCGGGTCTCAATCGTGGTGGAATTGCGGCAGCAGTCCAAGTGACTGACCGCACGACCCACGTCGAGCGCGACACCCTTTACGAAGGACGTGTCAATCCAATCGCAGCATTCCCGGGTCAAGGCATTGTGGCATGGGGTCAGAAGACACTGCAAGTGCAGTCGTCCGCTCTGGACCGCATTAGTGTACGTCGTCTGTTGATTGAAATCAAGAAGTTCTTCGCTTCAACCGCAAGATTCTTGGTGTTTGAACAAAATACGGCGGCAACACGCAACAAGTTCTTGGCAGTTGTCAATCCTTATCTGGAAAGCGTGCAGCAACGTTCAGGTCTGTATGCCTTCCAAGTTGTGATGGATGAGAGTAATAATACACCAGACCTCGTGGACCGTAACATCCTCTACGGACAAATCTGGCTCAAACCAACGAAGACTGCCGAATTCATCGTGCTAGACTTCAACGTAATGCCCAGTGGGGCGACTTTTCCAAGTGCTTGATAATCAACTACTTACATAAGTAAAATATACTTCAAGAAAATCCGCATAATGCGGATTTTCTCTTATATGTATAGGACAGTAACATCTTACCAATAGGATAGAACATTATGAATATAACTGCTTATGGAAACCCAGTCGAGATAGAAAAAATATGCGAATGGACCGGGAAAACTTTTATAGTAGATCAGAAACATAGAAATCAAAGATTTATAAATAAGGATGCAATGTATGCGTGGAGAAAGTCACAAAATAGAGAAACGGTAATGTGTCTTACGTGTGGGAATCCATTTGAGAGATACAAACGAATTTTACATCCAAGGAGTGGTAAATTAGTGCAATATTGTTCCAACAAATGTAGCAGGTCGTCCGACGAACAAACAGATAAGGCAAGAATATGGATGGAATTGAACCAACCAATGCATAATCAATCATCAAGAGAAAAAATAAAACAATCTAAATTGGAAAGATATGGAAACGCATCTTATAATAACATGGAAAAATGCAAAAAAACAATGATGGATAGATATGGTGTTCATTGCGTATTTTATCTTCCATCCTGTAAATCTAATGGAAGGAGAATCTCCAAGTTTCAAAGAAAAGTATATGTTGATGTATTGAAGTGTTATCCGGATGCTAAACTAGAGGTATATCTACCGGACGTTAAGAAAGCCGTGGACATTTATATCCCATCAATTAAAATGGTTGTAGAATGTCATGGAGATTATTGGCACTGTAATCCATCTAAGTGCTCTCCAGAATATTATAATAAACTGGTACATTTAACCGCCCGAGAAATTTGGGATAGAGATGATGAAAAAAGAAAACTGTTAGAATCGAATGGATACACCTTTCAAATTGTATGGGAAAACACAAACAAGACATTCAAACATCATATAGAATGTTGACTTTGTGCGAACTTTGCACTATATTTATACCTGTAACTATGGACCAAGATTATCTACAAAATATCGCCGCCTCCCCTTATGTCGAAGAAGGTGCATTTGACAGAGCAATTTCACGGGGAATGTCAGGAGCACAACGATTTTCGGCAATGACGGGAGGTCAGCTGACCGACCTTAATTATACCAAAATCAAGTCGTTGTTTGCTACTTTCCAAAAACGTGTCACATCAATCCTCAAAGATTTCAGCGACGTTGCCACTCGCCTTGAGCAGATGCAACCGAGACCCACACCCCAACAGTTGGACATTATAAACCAACTGCGTGGACTGTATGGGATTCTTGTTCCAACTCCATTTCAGCGACATCAGATGGGGCAGCTGAGTCCTCCCAATTCGTCCCGCACGGGACTTACAGAAATAGTTGAAGGATTTTTCAATCGGGACTTATCACTTAACAAAGCATTGCAGACAAATAAACCACATGAGATTTTGAATGCTTATATATCCCAACTAAAAAAAGCATATTCTTCATTTATCACCGACGCCGTAAAGGTTACGAACCATCCAAAAGACTTTGTAGCTCGTGTTGTCGGAAACATAAATCAACAATATAAAACCATTTTGGACGCAATCAAGAAGGTTGTGGAGATCCCAATTCAAGCTGCTCCCGGTGCAGTTCCACCAGTGATTCCAGGTGCGCTTACCGCACCCACAGAAACTCCAACGCCTGCCGTAGAACCAAGTGGTGCTGCGCCATCAGGTGGGGTAAGTGGTGCTGCGCCATCAGGTGGGGTAAGTGGTGCTGTCGCTTCAACCGGAGCACTAAAAAATGCAGCGAGTCTCGGTGGGTCTGGAAATGATTTTGCCATCATTGTCGGTCATGTTATTGATGTTGTTGTGGCAGCGGTGGCAGAAGATAGTGCACGTTCCGAACCGTATTTTTCGCAGACGTTACCAACGACGTGGGACGAACCATCACTCCATGACAAACCCCCGGCAAAATCGAAACCCGCCCCTGGTCCTTCCAAATCAAAATCAAAAGTGATACCCACATCTACGCTGAGTGGCGCAGACGATTATTCGATTGAAGAGGCAAAGGTAGAGGTAGAGGCGGATCCATATGCAACAGATTCGGAAGATTCGGAAGATTCGGAAGATTCGGAAGATTCTCCATCCACCAAACCAGTTCAAGATAAACACACATTCCAAGACGAGGCGGGGAAATTCCTATATAACTTTGCCGGACGCTATGACAAGGCAAAGAATTTCGCTATTGAACTTCCAAATAAAGGAAAAGAAAGTGTAACTATTTCCGGAAACAGGGTAAGAAATCTTCGCGTTATATGGGTTAACCAAACTCATAAAAATTTGATCCACGTCAAATATCAAGATGCCGCAGAAGCATCTGCCGCAGAAGCATCTGCCGCAAAAGCAACTCCGTGGAAAGAAATTCTTCTCTTCAAGTTTTATGATAATGAAGTTGATCCACGTAGTCCCTCCTATGGTGATGGTAAAAATACCATCCATAAATTTCTTCATGAAGCAAATCCATATGAAAAAAACCTTATGAAAGGCGCAAGTAAGGAAGTTCTTCAAGATTTGGAATCCAAAGAAAATGTATTTAACCGAGCACTTTATGCAGTGATCGACCGTAAGTCAATGGAGTTCAAGAGTATGCCAAAAGGCGCATTGGACATAGTAGTTTATGAAGATGGTAGTGTTTCTGTCCATGGCAATCCACACTACAAAGAAAGTCCATACGATAAGTCAAAAATCAAAGATTTCATTAACAGCACAGATGACAAAGAAAAATTGCTGTGGAGAAACTCTCTTGAACATTTTGGATATTATAATAAGTTTCCGGATATGAAACCAGTTGCATCACCAAATGTTGAGGATGCTGTCAAACTTTTGATGGCTGGTGGAGTTACCAAACCCGATGCAGAAGACTTGGTTCAAAAAGCAATTGAGGCTATTGGATCATCTGCCCCATCAATGTCAGGAGAAGAACTTGTGTATTATATTCAAAACAACTTGGGCAAACACCCCGCCAAAGTAAAGACTCCCGGCACGACTGCCACGGGAAATACATCCGAACCTAAAAAAGATATTCCACCTACATTGCCACAACTCGCATTGAATGCAATTGAGTCGTTGGTGAAACTTGGATATAAGAAAACAGATGCAGAGAAAGCAATTCAGAAAGTAGTGGATGTTAGTGGAAATAATCTGAGCGAAGAAGAATATATCGAACTTGCTTTGGCAAAACCAAAACCAACTGGCATTCCACCAGTGGCGACACCAGTCTCAACACCAGTCTCAAAACCAGCAAGCGAACCGCCCAAGACACCGGAACCTGACAAGGATAAGAAAGAAGAACCAAATGTTGGTAGTACTAAGTTCGATGACAAGGGAAACGTTGAATGGACAAAACCAGATGGCACCATAAGAAAACTGAGTGCGAAGCAGATTAACAATATGACTTCGCCAAGATTGAAAGCAGCATTGAAGAAGGCAGGATACCCGTTTGAAAAGTTCGGAGTAACCAACTTGAAGGAGACAGTTGGCGGGTTCATCAATCCGTTCAACGCCACAAACCTCCTTTAACTAACATTACCAATCAGTTTGGAACTATTATAGAACTTACTGAGAGCGTCAAACAAAACTTCAGATGAATGACATCCTTTTAACAAATTCATTCCTAAACAGCACAGGACAATGTTCCCTTCAACATATCCTGCGTCAGGTGTTATTCTATCAACAGACACTAAAAATAGGTCACGTAATAAATCGCTTTCTGTCTTCATTACCATTCCAGAATAAAAACATTTCCCTTCCTGTTGAAGGTATAGTTCACGGAGATAGTAAATGTCTATTTCCGAAGGAAACTGGCGTTTCCCATAATGGGAAGATGAATACATGTTCACAACCAATTTTCGGAGACATTTCTCGATTGAAGGAGACTGCGGAGTTCCTCGACGCCAAGATTTCCCTGATCTTATTGATCTTACTTTCTTCTCTCTCTTCTTCATTCTTATTTCTTTCTTATTTCTTTCTTTTGTCTTTGATCTTATTTATAATTTCGAAGTACTTTCGATTATACAGGGAGCGAGTTGATTTGTCAACTTTTTATAGATGAAAAACACTGAATACATTTTATACCTAGATATGGATGGCGTCCTCGTTGATTTCAATGGAGGTTATAGAAAGCTGTCCAATGGTAAGACTATTGAGGAAACCAATGATGAAGAGGGT
>Ga0315284_10002536_pt1 | contig 26142 bp, 23 predicted proteins | sample YL17G09_16_MG_FD_203696 | JGI IMG/M metagenome (GOLD analysis project Ga0315284, IMG submission 203696) | Sediment microbial communities from Yellowstone Lake, YNP, Wyoming, USA - YL17G09_16 | ecosystem: Environmental > Aquatic > Freshwater > Lake > Sediment | place: USA: Wyoming | collected...
GCTATTTAACCGGGTTGCTATTATCGGAACAGGTTTAATCGGCGGTTCTTTGGCCTTGGCAATAAAGAAAAAGAAACTGGCGAAAGTGGTGATCGGAGTAAGCCGTCACCGCCGGACTCTGGTCTTAGCCAAGCGCTGCCACGCTATTGACATTGGCGCGCAGGATTTTAATATCATCAAGGATGCGGATTTGATTATTTTCGCTACCCCGGTAAATACGATATTAGAAATCTCTCCGTTGATTTCCCGGATCGCCAAGGCAGAAGCAGTAGTTACTGATGTGGGAAGCACCAAAAAGGAAATCGTGAGCGAACTTACGAAGTTATTTCCCCGTTATATTGGCAGCCACCCTTTGGCAGGTTCGGAAAAAAGAGGCATAGTTAGTGCCAATGCCAATCTTTTTCAAGATTCGCTTTGTCTCTTAACGCCTACCCCATCTACCCATCAGCCATCTATAAAGAAAGTAAAAAAACTATGGAAGGCATTGGGGGCAAGGGTAGTTTTGCTTAATCCTTCCCTGCACGATAAAATTTTATCTTTCATCAGCCACCTGCCGCACTTAATTGTTTTTTCGCTGATGAGTAGTGTGCCAAAGAGATACTTAAAGTTTACTGCCGCCGGTTTTAAAGACACTACCCGCATTGCCTCTTCGGATGCCCGGCTTTGGAGCGATATCTTTATGACTAACCGTAGTTCTCTCTTAAAGGCGTTGGGAGAATTTGAGAAAAATTTAACTAAAATCAAAACCGCAATCAAGAAAAAAAATACCCCAGGATTGGAAGTAATCCTCAAGAAAGCCAAGCGAAGCAGAGATTCTTTACGATGATTATTGCCATCGACGGACCGGCAGGCGCGGGTAAAAGCACAGTTGCTAAAGAAGTAGCCCGAAGGCTTGCCTTTCTTTATGTAGACACCGGAGCGATGTACCGCGCCTTGACCTTAAAGGCATTGGATAACCATATTGATCTCTCGAATATTGAATTGTTAGCCGAGATGGCGAAGAATACAGGGTTATTTCTGGATAACGATAAAAACGGCAACCTGAAAATATTGATGGATAAACAGGATGTAACCAGGGCAATCCGTCAGCCGCGCATCACCAGATTTGTTTCTGACCTGGCTAAAATAAAAGAGGTCAGAGACGTAATGTTGGGAATTCAGCGCAGCATCGGCGAAGAAAAGAAAGATGTGGTTCTGGATGGCCGCGATATCGGCACGGTGGTATTTCCTCATGCCGATAAGAAATTTTACATTGATGCGGATTTTCCGGAAAGGGTGAGGCGGCGCTATAAAGAGATGGTTGCGGCAGGGCAGAAAGTGACCGAAGCAGAGATTGAACAGGATTTAAAAAACCGCGACCGTATTGATTCGACACGGGAAGTAGCGCCCTTAAAAAAAGCAGAAGACGCAATTTATGTAGATACGACGCAGATGGCCATTGCAGAAGTAGTAGAAAAAGTATTGGGTTATATAAATGGATAAATCCATAATCCGTAATTTTTCCATCATCGCCCATATCGACCACGGTAAGTCTACGCTTGCCGATAGAATACTGGAGATAACCGGCGCCGTAGATAAGCGGCACCAGCGCGACCAGCTTTTAGACGATATGGATTTGGAGAGGGAGCGCGGGATAACCATCAAGGCCTCTACCGTAAGATTAAATTATCATGCCAAAAGCGGAGTTGATTATATTTTGAATCTGATTGATACACCGGGTCACGTTGATTTTACTTATGAAGTTTCAAAATCATTATCCGCCTGTGAAGGTGCGATTCTGCTCGTTGATGCGGGCCAGGGCATTGAGGCGCAGACAGTGGCAAATTTTTATTTAACCCAGGAGCATAAACTGGTCGTCATTCCGGTAATCAATAAGATTGACCTGGCGCAGGTAGACATCCCGCGCGTCAAACAGCAAATCTGCGAGGTTTTGCATTTCAAAGCAGAAGATATTATCCTGGCTTCCGCAAAAGAAGGCAGGGGAATCGAAGAAATACTGGAAAGGATTACGCAGGTAATTCCGCCTCCGGCGGGACGGCTTGAAGAGCCCCTGCAGGCCTTAGTTTTTGATTCCCGATTCGATACCTTTAAAGGGGTAGTGGTATTTTTACGGATTATTTCCGGACAGATAGAAGCGCAATCCCAGATATTATTTATGCAAAAGAATCGCACCTATAAGGTAGAGGAGTTGGGCGTCTTTGAGAATCTTAAATTTACTCCGGTAGATGCGCTGACTGCCGGGGAGGTCGGTTATATTACGGCGAATATTCGCGAGCCGCAAGAGATCCTCATCGGAGATACGCTGACCTTAGTTAAAAGTCCCTGCCTGCATGCATTACCGGGATTCAAAAAGATTAAGCCGTTGGTTTTTTGCGGCATCTATCCGGTAAATTCCAAAGATTTTGTTTTTTTAAAGAGCGCATTGGATAAGTTGCGGCTTTCCGACGCCTCATTTGTTTACGAACCGGAGAGTTCTCAGTCTTTCGGCCACGGGTTTCGCAGCGGATTCCTCGGGCTTTTGCATATGGAAATCGTGCAGGAACGCCTGGAACGGGACTATGACCTGAACCTAATTTTAACTACCCCTAATGTAGTCTATCGTGTCAGAAAAAGAGACGGCCAGATTATAGATATTGATAATCCCGCGCAGCTGCCGCCTGCGCAGGATATTGCCGAAGCGCAAGAGCCTTACGTCAGCTTACTCAGCATTATTCCTACGGAAAGCATTGAGGCAGTCTGCGATTTGGCAAAATCCCGCCGCGGGATATATGAATCAACCGAATATCTCGGCCAGGACCGGGTAAAGTTAATTTTTAATATCCCTTTGTGCGAAATCATCGTGGATTTTTATGACCACATAAAATCACTGACGCGCGGTTTTGGCTCAATAGACTATGAATTTCTGGATTACTTTCCTACACAGCTGGTTAAATTAGACATCCTGCTCAATGGCGTACCCTGCGATGCCTTTTCCTTATTAATAAATAAAGACAAGGCCCAGGCAAAGGGCAGGTTGATTGTGGAGAAATTAAAAGAGCTGATACCGCGCCAATTATTCGAAGTGCATGTTCAGGCAGCAATCGGCAGCCAGATTATTGCTGCGGAAAAAATAAAGGCATTAGGCAAAAACGCCACGAGTAAATGTTCCGGAGGCGATATTACCCGGAAAAGAAAACTCTGGGATATCCAGAAAAGAGGCAAGAAACGGCTGAAGCATTTTGGTAAGGTGGAAATTCCGCAGGAAGCATTTTTGGAGGTGCTAAAGATATGAAGCGTATACAGAAGGAAAAGTCAGCGACTCGCGAATGGATTGAGGCAATTGTCTTTGCGGCATTTTTGGCTTTTTGTGTTATCCGCCCTTTTATCGTCCAGGCGTTCAAGATTCCCACGGGTTCGATGCGGCTGACATTATTAGAAGGCGATAGAATCCTGGTGAGTAAATTCATCTACGGTGCCAAGATTCCCTTTACGCATTTTCGCCTGCCCGGACTTAAGAAGCCGCAACGAGGCGATGTAGTGGTTTTTCTTTATCCGGAAGATCAACGCCGGGATTTTATCAAAAGGCTGGTGGCTTTTGAGGGTGAGACAGTGCAGATTGTCAATGGGACGATTTACATTAATGAGCAGCCGTTAGATAATCCGATTTTCAACCAGCGCTACTATTATAATCGCGGCCCCTTTGGCGAAGAAGGGGGAAGAATCGTCGTTCCCAAAGGCCAATATTATGTCTTGGGCGATAATTCGGCTTCCTCGCGTGACAGCCGCTACTGGGGTTTTGTGCCGAAAGAAAATATTTTAGGGCAGGCCTTTTTGGTTTACTGGCCGCTTAATCGCATCCGCATCATAAAATAAACGATGAACTTTGCGAATAAGATTTCAACATTCCGCATCTTAAGCGTCCCATTTTTCATCGCCACTTTGATTTATTATTCTGACGAGAGGGATTATTTACGCTTTATCTCCTTGGGTATTTTTATCCTCGCGGTCTTCTCCGATGCCGTGGACGGTTACATTGCCAGAAAATCAAAGCAGCAATCCAAGGCCGGATTGATTCTGGATCCCCTGGGAGATAAATTGTTATTGATGAGTGCCTTTATCTGCCTTTCGCTTGATAAGTTTAGCGCAAGATTTCCTTTATGGGTGACTTTGATTGTGATTAGCCGGGATGTTTTGATTCTTTTGGGTGTGGCAATAATTTACATGGTCAAGCAATCGATTAATCTCTATCCCACAAAGTGGGGCAAGTTCACCACAACTTTTCAGATGTTGGCAGTGGTCGGCGTTCTGCTGCAGTTTAAAGTAAATTATATCTTTTGGTGGATAGCGGTTTTCTTTACCATAATCTCCGGTATCGATTATATTATGAGGGGGTTTAAAGCGCTCTATGCTCTGGATAATTCTCGCAATAATCATTAGTTACTTGGCGGGTTCAATTCCTACTGCTTACATCGCAGGTAGAATTCTTAAAGGCAAGGACCTGCGCCAATTTGGCTCGCATAATGTCGGTGCGACTAATGCCTTTCGCGTGCTCGGCAGAGGCATCGGCATCACGGTATTATTGTTTGATATGATTAAGGGAATAATACCGGTGGTGGTGATTGGTAATTTTCTGAGCGCAAAGAATACTTTTGCTTCCCCGGAAATGCTCAGCGTTATTTTAGGCTTGGCTGCGGTTTGCGGCCATAACTGGACAATCTTTTTAAATTTTAAAGGAGGTAAGGGAGTAGCTACAACCTTCGGCGTATTAATTGGCCTGGCCATCAAATACCCCTTATTATGGACGGTATTTGGCTGCGTCGTCGGGGTGTGGATAGTATCTTTTTTAATCTCAAGGATGGTCTCGCTTGCCTCTTTAATCAGCAGCCTAACCCTTCCATTATTTATGCTCTTATTCAAACCAAAGCCCGAACTGATTATTTTGAGTATTATCCTTTCTCTTTTTATCATCTTTCGCCACAAAGCCAATATCAAAAGAATCTTTAGGGGCGAAGAACGCCGCCTATTTTAAATAGTAATCGCCGCCATTCCATAAAAACGAAGGAAATATTTGACATACCCAATGCTATATTGTATAATTGATTTGGATATAAAAAACGCCACATGGCGATAAAATATCAGATAGAAAGGACGCTCATAGATGAGATTTACTAATATCTTAGAGGATATATTAGGCCACAAATCAAAGATAAAGCTCTTGCGTTATCTTTTAAACAGCAGACTCGAATTAACTGGCAGGCAGCTCTCCCGGGCAATTGGTATGCATCATCGCACAGTTCACCAAGCCTTAAAAGAGCTGGCTTCTTTTGGTATCGTGCTGATGCATCAAACTGGTAGGGCAATCATCTATAAGGTAAACGATAACAACCTGCTGGTCGAAAAAATTCTAAAGCCCACCTTTGGCTTAGAAAAAAATCTCCTATCCCAGACCATCGCAACCATATTGAAAAGGACAAGAGTCCGTGTGTCTTCAGCAATTGTATTTGGTAGCGTTGCCTCTTCAGCGGAAAGAGGTACTTCTGACATCGATGTGTTATTCTTAGTCTCCTCAAAAAAAGAACAAAGTCGACTAATAAAAGGTCTTGAGAATTTAGAGTACGATTTTCTCTTAAAATATGGGAACATGCTTTCACCTTTAGTACTTACAATGGCTGAATTTGATCAACGATTACGGCGAAAGGATAAACTAATCCAAAACATTATTCAAAAAGGAAAATCCATTTGCGGTAAAACAATACAGGAGGTTCTTGTAGAATGCCGGCGAAGAAAATAGTTCATCAAAGTATATCCAAAACCGAATATAAGGATTATCTTAAAAAAGCAGAGGAATTTTACGCTACGATGCAGGATTGTTTTGTTAACGGAAGATGGACTTCCACAGCCTTGGAAGCGATACATGCAGCTATCTGCGCCAACGATGCATTAACTATTTTTGCCAGAGGCATCAAGTGTTCAAGCTTGCGCCATGAAGATGCGGTTACGCTTCTACAAGGCCTTGTAGAATTAGGGGGAGTAAAGAGCAACTCAATCCATCTTCTCCGGATTATAAAGAAGAAAAATTTGGTTGAGTATTACGGAGAAAGCTTTACTCAAAATGAAGCCGAAGAGATAACTAGACATGCAGAACGCTTCCTTGATTGGGTTAAATCAATATTGCCTGATGATTGATAGAACAAAGGACGAAATAAAGCAAAGGAGAACCCGACAATGCCCAAGAAAATTTTGGTGATTGATGATGATGTGCTTGTCATCAGGGCGATTGATAAATTTTTAAAGTCATCTGGTTATGAAGTGGTGACTGCTCAATCCGGCCAAGAGGCGTTAGAAAAGATAGGAAGCGACAATTTTGACTTAATAATTTCTGATATCCGTATGCCGGGGATGGATGGGATCGAAACTTTGAAAAAAATCAGGGAATTGGGATTGCAGCAGGGCAAAGAAAAATTGCCGGCAATTATTATCACTGGCTATGCTGGCGGTGACGATGTTTATCGAAAAGCAGGAGAACTTGGAATAGCTGAATGTATTTATAAGCCTTTTGAACTTGATGAGTTTATTGGAGTAATAAAGAAAAATCTTGAGTTACCGCCCAAATTAAGAGAAATTTCAGTAGATTATAAACTACTGGATGATAAATTTGTCTCTTTAACAAAAGACACTGCACAATTTCTTCAAGGGGTTAAAAATAGATTTGATGAGTTAGACAGGCTTAATACGAATGAACAAAAACAGATTGATTTTATCGAAACAAATAAAAAAGAAATCTTTAAAAAATTAGATAGTTATTTTGATAGGGCTTGGGAGATTGTAAAAGGCTTTGAAAGAGATAAATATATCGTTCATCAGAGTTACTATCAACAGATATTGGGCTATTTACTTCTGGAGTTAATAGAAACTAATAGGCACGTATATCAAAAACCATTGGGTTATTCTGGGGATTTCATAATGATGAACTATATCTATGATTATAATGGCAATGACCGCTATTTAGGAAAATCATCCTATGAAAAACTCATTAATAATTATACCTGTAATATTCCAATCTCTCATTCTAACATTAAACGCAAGGAATTTTTAAAAGAAAAGATCATGAGGGCTTTAGATAAAAGAGATAAAGTAAAAATTCTAAGCATAGCTTGTGGTCCTGCTAGAGAATTGGTAGAACTATTAAGAGAAGGGCGAATTATTAAATCGTTATTATTTAAATGCTTAGATTTTGAGAAGAAAGCCTTAGATTATATTGAGAATCAGATAAGAAATATAGAATTAGGCAAAAGGCAGTCACTTGCTATTGAATATATTTGTAAAGATATAACCAGCATTATAAGAGACAGAACATTAAAGGAAGAATTAAGAGGCCAAAATTTGATCTATGCTTTTGGGATTTTTGATTATTTAAGTGGTAGGATGGCTTCAAGATTAACTAAGGAATTATATCAGTTATTAGACAAAGATGGCAATTGATTATCTGCAATGCTTCTTTAGAGAATAGTAGTCATATGGCATATTATGAATTGCTTGGAGAATGGCATATGGTATATAGAACAAGAGAAGAAATGTTATCATTGACAAAAGATATTAGTAGTGTAGCAGATATAAAATTTGAACAACCATCCGATTCTACGAACTATTTATTTTTAAGCATTAAAAAATTATAATTTAAATACTATGAATCATATAGCTATATCAGGATTATTAATATTTGTCACTAGTCTTTTTTCTGCTATTTTGGTTTTTACTAAAGGAGCCAAAAGAGATACAAGTATCACTTGGGGATTATTTAGTTTATCAGTTGCGTTTTGGGGGTTTGGATTATTCAGAGGCTTTATCACAAATATTGAATCTTCTGCTTTATATTGGGGGAGATTTCTTAATTTGTCTGCAGTGTTTATTTCACTCTTCTTCTTTCACTTTGTAGTATGTTTTACTAATATGGTTAAAACAAAAAAGAAAGAATTAATTCTATATTACATGGTTTATATTTTTTACTTCTTGATAGTAAATATTTTTCCAAAATCATTTGTTTCTCACGTTGGTCCAATTTTATCGTTTAATTATTATCCTAAACCCGGTATTCTATATTTATTTTTTGGCGTACTTTATACCGTTTTCGTTATATATAGTATTTTTCTATTATTTAAAGATTTTAAAACGAGCGGAGGAGTTAGAAAAAACCAAATTAAGTATTTGCTTTTAGGGGTTAGTGTTGGTTTTTTAGGTGGAGCAATGACTTTTTTACCTGTTTATGGCATAGAAATATATCCTATAGGTACGTATTTAGTAATTGTATATGTTATAGTTATTACATACGCCATTGTCAAATACCGCCTCATGGATATTACCGTCGCTATAACTCGCACCGGAATTTTTATCGCCGTCTATACCTTAGTCTTGGGGCTTCCGTTTGCCATTGCCAGTTGGCTTAAACCCTGGCTTATTGATATTCTTGGGCCGCGGTGGTGGATTGCGCCATTGGGATTGATGGCGGTTTTAGCTACAGTCGGGCCGTTTATTTACATATATGTTGAGCACAAAGCAGAAGAAAAACTACTTAAAGAACAGCGGCGCTATCAAGAAATCTTAAAACAAGCTTCGGTGGGGATGACACGTATCCGCAATTTAAGAAAATTACTGGATTTAATCACTCATATTGTTACCAAGACCGTCCACATATCTTTTGCTGCGGTTTACCTCTATAACCAAGAGACTAATGAATATATCCTGCAGGTCAGCCGTGATAAAGGAAGAGTATCAATTCCTAAGTTATCCGTAGATAATCCTTTGATTACATGGATAACGCATAACCGCGACCCATTAATTTATGAAGAAATAAAACATAAAGCGCAGGATTATAATGATGTCACTTATAAACACCTAGAGGAGAATATGCGGCTTTTGACTGCCTCTGTGATAATCCCCAGTTTCTTAGAAGATAGATTCATAGGTTTTTTTGTGTTTGGAGATAAAATCTCAGGCCAGATTTATACGCCTGAAGACTTAAATGTTTTTCAGGTCCTTGCCAGTCAGGCTGCCCTGGCAATTGAAAATGCGCAATTCTATGAAGAAGCAAAAGAGATGCAGGACCACCTTGCTCAGGCAGAGAAGATGGCTACCATTGGAACTATGGCAGATGGGCTTTCGCATCAGATAAACAACCGTTTCTATTGTCTCTCTCTGATTGCCGGCGATACCATTGATACCATAAAGATGATCGATACTTCCAAGTGCACGCCTGAGGTAAAAGAGGCATTCAATCAAATTAACCATGCCCTTGGCCGCATCCAAGAGAATGTCATCCAAGGTGGTCAAGTAGTCAAAGGTATCCTCAAATACACCCGTAAAGGCGAGGAAGGCTTCGAAGCCTTAAGCCTTGACCAAATCTTAGATAGCACATTGGAGATGGTTCAATACAAGGTAAATCTCTCTGAAATAGAGATTATCCGTAATTACCCTAAAGACCTCCCTAAAATAAAAGGAAATCAGGTTCAGCTCCAAGAGGGTTTCTTTAACTTTATTGACAATGCCTATGATGCTACTGTGGAACGCCGTAGCCTACTAAAGGAAGACGGTTATCGTGGCAAAATCATTATTTCTGCTCAACCTAAGACTGAAGATATTTTAGAAATCAAAATAGAAGATAATGGCATGGGTATAAAAGAAGAAAACCTAAGGAGACTCTTTACGCCTTTTTTTACCACCAAGGTTTCTTCGCGTCGCGGCACTGGCCTTGGCCTTTATGTAATAAAGCGCGTCATTGAAGAATTCAATAAGGGGAAGATCTGGTTAGAATCAGAATATAAAAAAGGCACAACCTTTTTTATTGAGCTGCCTATGGCCAAGGAAGCATAATAAGGAGAGAAAATTATGAGCCAAAAGATTTTGCTTATTGATGATGAACTGGATGTGGTAGAATTCCAGAAGAACTTCTTAACACGTAGAGGATATCAAGTCCTTACTGCTACAAACACAAAAGAGGCGATAGAGGCCATAAAGAAAGATTCTCCAGATATAGTCTTTTGTGATATCCGGCTTGAGACAGACACTGCAGGCTTAGATATTCTAGAGCAGGCAAAGAAAATCAAACCCGATATAGTAATCTATCTTATTACTGGATTTTTAGATAAAGAAATTGAAGTAAAAGGCCTTGCCTTGGGTGCAAAAGCAATTCTCACCAAGCCCATTTCAAACGAAGACTTGGAGAAAAAGATTAAGGAAGTTTTTTCTGGCTGAGTCCACGTAAAGAAAGCGGTTTCTTTATACCCTCTTTATCCCCTTGAAAACAGGTAGTTTATAATTTATACTTGTGTCAGAAGCAAAATTATTTTTTATGCGCTCTTTTTAAAGACTTTTTAAAAGTCTTAAGGGATCTTCCCGAAAAAGCTAATCCCGCATAGCGGGGTACGCAAAGCCAATGGATCCCCACCAGCCACACGTAAGGTGAGGGACAGCCGGGTTGCCGAAGGAAATAGGAGGAATCTATAATTTAGCGCAACCCGGTTTTTTATTAGTACGGATACACGCGGATAAACAAAGTAAAATATAACTAACACAGATTGTTGTTTAGGTAAGGAGAGCTAAATGCGCGATCTACTCTTTAAAAACCTAACTTCTAACGATAGAAGAAAAAGAGTGATTGTCAGTGCCGAGGTGGCAGAGAAATCCGGCATTCGCACGGAAACCGTGCGGCATTTTGTTTGTTTAATCCGCGAGGCCAGGGAAGAAGAAAAGAAAGCCCAACCCTTACCCTACTTATCCGTGCTCAAAGAACGCAATACCAGGGAACATAAACAGCGCTTCTTCTGCCGGATTAAAGGCAGCGTCTATGCCATTAGCAACAACCGGTTGTATTTAATCTATTTTGCCCACTCCCTAAAAATAAATTTGAGAGTATTATCCAAGGTTGCCGAAGGGAACCTTGAAGCATAACTCATTTAGAATAAAGAAGTTTTGCCTTAAAAAAATATTAATTTTCAACTTGACAAATAGCGGTTTATAGGGTATACTTGAAACAAATTTAATAAAGAATCAATCCGGTGTATTCTGATTAGGAGGTAGTCAGGATATGCCACGTAAGTTTAGCCGGATTGGCCTAAGGGTCATTCCGGCTTTTTTTATTGATGCAGATTTATCGTTGACAATCGCGTGAAAAATATATATACTACCCCCGTAAGGGGGTGGCAAATGAAAATTTTTATCAGCCTAAGCATATCTATGTTGTTATTGGCAACAAATCTTTACGCAGACACCTTTAATTTAGATTACACGCTTACCGAGGGCGGTTACCGCTTAGAATTAGATGCGGCAAATGCCTATAAAGGAGTAAAGATAGCAGTGAGTTCTGATGTTGCTACGCGTTATGAAATTATCCAGAGAATCATTACTCCCTTGGAAAATAGGAACGACCCTACCAAAATGATTAGCGAGAATTTTGTCGTCCGGGGCTTACGCGGAACAAACCAATTCGGAAATTTCCGTATGCCTGCGGAAGATATCCCGGTCAGGAACGATGAGCCAGTCTATGTTTCTGATACCTCCGGCGCTGACGATAGTTTTACTTTGGTTTACGGTATTTCGGGAATAGAAAATATTGCTGCGGGTGATTATTTCGGCAGGGTTAGTTTTACCTTAAACCCGATTAGTTCAACCAGGTCACCCATTACTAAGATATTAGACGTGTACGTGACGGTAAGCAAAGAGTTAGAAATCCAGCCGAGTGTGGAGATTATTCCGCTTGCGAGTTTGAGCACGATTACTCTCAATTCTCAAAAAGAAGAGGGGCAGACTTTTGATGTGCAGGTAAAAATCAACGGCCCTTTCAAGAGTCAGTTTACTATCTCTCAACTGATGCCGCAGCCATTAGAGTCCAGTGAGGGTAATCGCATGGAAGACGCAGCAATAAATTTTCAAACCAAAGAAGTGAGCAAGGGAATGGGTGTAGGCACTTTAGCCTTAACTACGCAAAAGCAGACCATTTATACCTCCGGTCCTAATGGTGAAGCAGCCCAGAGTTTCCTGATTACCTACAGCCTGGGAGATTTGTCAAATTATAAAGCCGGCAGATATACTTCGCGTATCCAATATATTTTAGAAGAGACCGGCAAGACCAGTCTCTTAAAGACATTGGAAGTAGAGGTTGAAAACGGCCGCATCTTTGATTTAGTGATTACTCCGGAAGAACAAAGAAGCAGAATCGAGTTCCAGGGCCTTAAACCCAATGAACCACCGAAAAAAAGCGAAATGACCATTGCAATTGTCACGAATATAAGCAAGCCATATCAGGTCAGCCAGAACGTGCTTTCCGAATTAACTGATGCCGAGGGTAATGTGATTCCTTTTGAGTATTTTACCATCAAGACTGAAAGTTTGGAGACAAAGACAAAGGGTAAATTAAAATTCTTGGAGAAAGAGAATGTTAAGAAGGATGATACGGTTTTATTCGTTTCCGACGCGCAAGGCTCGTCTGATAAGTTTAAAGCGGTCTATGAATTGACCTGTCCTCCTGAGTTAAGGGCAGGCGATTACTCCACCAGGATTACCTATTCCTTGTTGGAGATATAGAAAGTTTAAGAAAAAGGAGGTGAAAAAGAATGTTTAAAAAAATCATTGCTCTAATGATAGTTGCAGTGCTAGTAGGAGTTTTGTCTCCGTCTGCTTTTGCTGCATTGAAAACACAAAACATAAACGTATATGCGAGTATCCCATCTACAGCTAATGGATTGGATGTACAGATTAGAAAGGTTATACCGGGTGCTCAAGCTAGTTGTAGCGTTTCTGCTGCACCGGATACCTGGGATCCAACGCCACTGAGTGAGATGAGATTCGGAACCTTGACCTTTGATAATACAAATAAGATATTTAAAGGTTCCTATTATTTTGCAGTCGACGTTGGAGTTAACGATAATACCGGTACTGAATGGACAATCGCGCATACGATACTACAATCTATTCAAAGAGATACTACCAATAACTTGAATAGTAACGTCAATGTTACGTTTATGCGACAAACCATAACTAATACATCAGGGACGCAATTAGCAAAAGTCAGTTTTGCAGAAAGCGGTACCAAATCCTATTCTAAAACACAACTTAAGGAAGGGGCAACACAAGGATGGTTAAGGATCTATTATGGTATAGGAACCGGTAATAAGGTTGTCGACCAATGTCCGGATGACGCACCCAATGTATTGCCTATTGGTATGGATAAGCCTTACGGAGATTATGCCGGCGCCGCGACTTTAACACTTACGCCATAAGCGACGTTAAGGTAAGGGAAGCAATAAACAAACTTTAACTACACGAAGGAAGAAGTTTATTTGCTTTCTTCGGTAGTGGTATAATCATTTATTGCTTGGGATGATAAATGGGAGTATACTATTTTAACAGTATGCTCCCATTGTTTTCATAAGGATACGTATTGTTATAACTATTAAAAAAGGAAATAAGCATGTTAGCAGATAAGAAAAAGATATTTATTTTCACTTCTTTTTTTATCCTTGGCCTACTCAGTTTTACTTGGGCAATAGAGTTGCCCTATATTGATAAATCAAAAATCAGGCTTTCTATTGCTCCTGGTCAGACCGAATACGCAGATATCGTAGTAGAGAATCCTACGCCTGAGCCCAGGCATCTACGTTTGTATTTGGAAGATTGGCGTTATGCAGCCGCAGGCGAGGGGACCAAAGAATTTGCTCCCGCTAATACTATGCCTCTTTCTTGTGCCTCCTGGATAAATTTTTCTCCCGCAGATTTTACTATTCCTGCCTTTGGCCGGCAAAAAGTAAATTATGCGGTTAAAGTGCCTGCAGATGCAACGGGTGGCCATTACGCTGCCTTGTTTTTTGAAGGTAGGCTTGGTGAGCCAGAGGCAGTTGAAGAAGGAGTGACTGCGGGTATAAACTTAGCGGTGAGGATTGCCAGTTTATTTTATGTCGAGGCTAAAGGAGCCGTCAAAAGGACTGCGGTTTTAGAAGATTTAAAATTAAAAAGAGATAAAACATCTGGTTTACTATCGGTTGAAGCGAACATACGCAATACCGGCAATGTAGACATTACTGCCAGCGGTTCGTTTCATATTATGGATAGCAAAGGCCTGATTTTTGCCCGCGGTGAATTCAATAAAGCTTATACCTTTCCCGGTGATTCGGCAAAACTTAGAGCTACCTGGAAAGAGCCAATTCCTCAAGGCAAATATATTTTGGTGCTGACTATCGATATCGGCAAAGCCCTGGAAGAAGCAGGAATGGGTAGAGGCCCGATTACGGTTAAAGAAGCGCAGATAGAGATTGGCTCTGATGGAGAGGTTATCAGTGTTGGCAGCCTGAAATAAGCAAAGGAGAGGATTAGTTAGTGTTTAGCTTGAAAAAAATCTTTGTTTTCATCTGCATTTTTATTTTTCTTCTCACTTCACCAACCCCGCTTCTATTTGCGGCTAATTACAGCCTGGTACCGCAGTTTCTCTGCGAGTTAGGGATTAAATTTTACAATCAGGGAGATTGTGCGCAAGCCCTGCACGAATTTAATAAGGCCTTACTCGCCCATCCGGGTTATCCCCTTGCCTTAGAATATATCGCGAAAATTAAGCACAAAACAGGATTAGAACCTACCACCCGCGCCGGCACCATTAATGAATTATTAGATAAGATAGAAAGGCAGCAGGCTGGATATCTTCCTGCGGAGATTGCACCGGCAAAAGAGTTGATTCTAGAACGAGAAAAAGGCCTAGCCAAAAAAGCCATACCTCCTGTCGTATTAATCCTGGACGAATCTTTAACGAAATCGGCTCAACCTATAGAAATTGAGCGGGGCAAAAATATCATTCTCGTGGGTAGAAATATCCAGCGTTTTTTAACCACTCAGCCTGAGATTTTAAGTGTTGAAAAAAAAGGTGCGGATGAACTCTGGGTTACCGGTAAACAGGTTGGTTATGCGTATCTGCATATCTGGGATGAACGTGGCCGCTGGACGACTGAATGGTTAGGTGTATTTCCTAAGCCTGAAGGCCCGACATATGAAGAATTAATCCGGCAAGAGCAGGAAAGGGCGCGCAACTTTAAATTTCGTTATCTCTTAGACTGGTTTTCTGTTGAATCCGGCAGGAGAATCAATAGCCTAAGGCGTTCCTCATATGCCTGGTCGCATAACCTAAGTTTGTTGGGAGAGACGCCTTATGGCAATTTAGATTCTACACTGGTAGTGCGCAGCCTGAAGACCTCTACTGACATGACCTATTTTACCTTAGGTCTAACCGAAGGAATATATGCACCGTTTAAAGATTTTAGCCTGCGCGCTTTTGATTACGCGCCGAATTTTTCCAATCTGGTTTTTCCGGGTGTAAACTTAAGAGGGTTTATGCTATCTTCCCCGGCTTTTGAGAATAAATTAGATTACACTGTTTTCTGGGGTAGAGAAGGAGGGGGCAGGTACGGTAATCTTTCTCCGGGTTTGACCAAAATCAAAAATTCGTTTTTAGACGGCCTAAATTTGGATTATTCGCCAAATAAAGTACAGGATTACGAATTTACACTGGTGCATGGTTTTGGCAGGGATCGGCAGCCGTATCTCAATCGCTACGGCTATGATTTAATCAGCAACTGGAATTTTGATAAACTAAAGTTTAATTATGAGATTGCCAGTGATTCCGAGAGGTTTGCCCATCTTTTCGAAACCCGCTATAATCAGCCTAAAATAGACTTTACTACCCAATTAAGAAACGTTGATAAAAATTTTAACAGCATTACCGGAAGCGGATATCGCGCCGGAGAATTAGGCGGGTTATTTAACCTGCATTACGCCCCTTCGGATAAATGGTGGATTAACAGTAGGCTGGATATGTATCAGAATCGGCTATTTCCCGCTGAAGAGGATGATGATCGTTGGAATGAAGATTTTAGCCTGAACATTAATTATCGTTCCGATATCTGGACTTCTTTCGCAGTCAGCTATGGCATCAATAATGATTTGGGTAAACTTTCGCAATCGCGTTATCAGAACCCCGGTTTGAGTATCTACAAGAGATTTCAATTCATCAAAGACATTTCTACTTACCTTAATTATTACCACCAGGAGAGTAAGAATTTTTCTTCTCCCAGCGGTGATTACATCAATGAGCGCCTTTTGATGGGCTTAAGGTTTAGTTTGGTCGGTGAGCTGTATTATTACTTAAGAAAAGAAATGAATTGGCTCGAAGAGCGTTACTTTGGTAATCGGACAGAGCCTAATGCCACAGAGATGGGGTTAGATTTTTATGGTCAATTGGGGACGAGCCCTTTCTACACGGATTTTCGTTTTACCTTTCGCGATGAAGAAAATACTGTGTCTAATTTGAGTTTTCTTTCCGGAGAAGATTACATTGAAGGTTATTCCCAACTGTCATTCCGGCCGACTAATGACTTTGAACTCTACGGTTCCTGCCGCATCCGCAATGTCTGGCAGGAAAATCCCAGTGTTGCCAAGCGCATTGAAGCCAGTTTTAATTCGGGGATGCGTTATCTCTGGGATACGGGCGTGCGTTGGGAAGCAATCGGAGATATAGAAGGGTGTGTATTTAAGGATTACAATTCCGATGGCTTAAGGCAACGCGATGAGCCGCCCATGGAAGGAATAAAATTGTGGTTAGGCAAAGACAAATCGCAAGTGACCGACCTCTTTGGTTCCTATCAGTTTAAAGGTGTTCGCGCGCGCAAGGCATATATAACGCTGGATACGACAACCATACCTCCCGGTTATATGCTCACCGTTCCGGTTACGCAAGAGGCAACTATTGCGCAGCAGCGCAGCGTAAAATTAGATTTCGGAGTAACCGTGCGTTCAGAAATCAGAGGTTTGGTCTTTGAGGATGTAGATGCTAATGGCGTTTTTAGTCCGGGTGATAAAGGGGTTAGCGGTGCGCTGATAACTTTAGAGGATGGAAGTAAAAGTGTTACTGACTCAAGCGGTGGCTATTCTTTTCCTAAGGCCGCTGCCGGCGAGCACACTATCATTTTAGATTTAAATAGCCTTCCGGTTTATTACCTTCCCAGTACTGCCATAAAAAAAGAAGTCACCCTTTTTGAAGGGGTGACCTACGTCTATAACATTCCACTCAAGCGCATCCAAGAATAGGCTTAATTACCGGCTATACAGAGTCTTTACCATCAACAGAGAAGTTTTACCGTTAGTTGAAGTAGCTTGTTTTTCGCTGTCTTGCTGAATCGTCGCAGGAGCTAGTTCGTCTTGCTCAACCGTAGGCTGTGGCGATAGAGCTTCAAGATTGACATTAACGGTTTTTTCTTCCACCAGTGCCGGTGCGTTGACGCCGGGGATTGCCGGAATAGTACAAGATACTCCAATGGTTCTACTGTCGCCTGCCTGCGCTAACTCTGTTAAAAAGAGAAGCACGGCTACACCGATCATGAGACTTTTTTTCATCGCGCACCTCCACTTTTTTTATCCTCCCTGCCTGCCGGCAGGCCAGGCGTGGCTGGTGGGAACTGACCCCGTCTTTGCCCCATAAACCCCATAATCTTTTTTTCAAAATCATTTTCTGACCGGATGCCTTCACCGTTAATGGGAAATTTTTCGATAAACTCAATTAACCAGGAGATTAATTTTGCCCGAGAAATCTTCATGCCCGTTGAAAACATTGCATCCTTACCTAACCTATCCAAAAAGTCGATTTCCTCTCGCGTCAAGAAAGTCACTACCCGCTGCGCAACTTTTCTATTGGTGAATTTTAGATTTCTGTTTTCCATGTTTAGCTCCTTTCATAAAAAATCCCCAGCAAACCTCTTGCTGGGGCATATCTCACAAAAAAACCCTAAGGCAACCTTAGGGTTCATGGCTTATCCCTCTTTGGTAACGCAGCCTCCCGCTTACGCGGGACTGTCGCTTTGCGCCCCAGCATTACTACTGGTTTGCCTTTATCAGTAGGCCTTCCTAATTGTCAATATAAATATACCATAAAATTGGTCAAATTTCAAGTGGTGCAATTGATAAATTTACACTTTTACCCTAGGTAGACGTCAATACGCTTTATCTGGCAGGAGCGGATTTGTTCAGCGTAAGGCAGGGGGATGACCGAAGAGGTGATTTCTACAGGAGCACCGTCTTTATCCTTAAATAATATTTTCGTGGGCGCAACCATATTTTTGCCAAAGGTATCTTTTCTTTTCGGATTATAATAGGTAACGCGAATCTTGCTGAGGAAATTAAAACTGTAGGTATGGTCCTTTTTGTTAAAAAGCCAGGCCTTAAGAATAGGTTTAAATTCCAGATTCAATTCGCCGGCTGCATTGAGCTTAAACGGCTTCAATCCCAGATTCATCAGCAACCAGATCTCGAGGAATTCTGCGGTTGAGCCGGAGAGGCGCGCCACAAAACCGTTTCCATGCATTTTCTTGTCGGGAAACGCGCTGCTTACCAGGAAAGAAGAGTTCTCCAATATACTGCGGCCGTAAGTTTCTGGTTTCTGAAAGGGGATAAGCACGTTTTTGAAATTAGCATAGAATTCTTCATGAAGGCCTTGCTTTAAAATTTCCAAGAGATATTTATATTCCATATGCAACCAGATGGACTCATGCTCCAGCCAACCGGGCGTAAATATGCGGCATCTGCCGATCTCTTGCGGCATAGCGGCAAGAGAAGTAGTTACTTTGTACATCTTTAGTTTCTTATCGTATAAGCTGCTATACTTTGTTGCTTTATACAAAGCTATTGCTGCGTTTATATTCCCGGATAATTTTAAGGCATGGACTTGAGATTCTAAGAAAAGCGGTAGTTTCTTCTGAAGAAATTTTGTGGGCATGACAAAATTTGCCTTTAAAGGTTTATACTCTTTTACCTCATTGATAAAATAGGTATAATAAATATCTTTTTTAGCATCCCGTGCCTTCTCTATCCCGAGGTTGACTTTTTTTAAAGCATTATTTAAAGTAGCCATTAATTGCGTAGGTGTAGTTTCCTTTTCTTTGCCGCTTAAGCCGAACCTGGTCTTGGCGCGATAATCTTCTTTCAGCGCATAACTCTCGTCCCAGTAATCATAATCTCGCTGTGCAGTCTTACTATTGAAGTATTCTTCAATTAATTTATTAAGTTTAAGGAGAAAATCATATATGTCTTCACTAATATCAATCTTTTGTGGTTTCGTTTTGTCTAGAGCGTCTTTAACGATGAGGATTAATCTTTTTAGCTCCAGCGTCTCGTTAAGTGAGGAACCCAGTAGCGCAGGCAGGCCATTTAAGGCGTCAAACCAGTTTGGCTTGTCTGCTTCCATCTCAATACCTACACCAAAAGGGTCAAGCGAAGCCAGCTTATTCGCCAGAAGGCAGAGCAGTTTATTGAGTAGGGTAGTCTGATAGATTTCGCCTTTACCGTAATCCGTTCTCGCGAGATGAGGCTGCGTTTCTCTTTTTTTAATCATTTCTCTTTTCGCATGGTCCGCCATTACTGAATGCAATTGTCTCACGCAGCCATCTTTAACTATATATTTTTCGCGCCGCGGCTTGACTACCTCTGTATTGTCGTAAAAGGTAAATGCCCGTTTATCAAAGAATATTTCTTTTAATTTTTCCGGATAGATTTTTAAGTAACTTTCTAATAAATCCAGGTTGTAAGTCCAGTGATCAGTCCAGAATCCTTCGCCGTGTTCGGCTTCCTGAGTTTTTCGGCAATGCGGCAGCAGCGCATTAAGAAAAGCATCGTAATCAACTTTTAATTTAATTTTATTTTCTTGGAGGAAAAGAATTAAGTCTCCGGGCGTAAAGGGTTTTTCTAAGTATGCCACAATCTTAGGCAACTCATTTTCTTTGACTAAATCTTTTAAGATTATTTTGTCTGTTAAGGTAAAGTTCGCGCCTTTTACTACCAGCGGATTAAAACCGTCTGTCTGCAGGAGATTGAAAAAAGTAATCAGGTTTTCATCTTTTATCTCGGGATTAAACCAGATATCGCATCTGCGGTTCTGGTTCATATCGCGGTAATTACCGTTGCCTTGAGAAAGATAGGTCGGCTGGATTTGGAATTTATTATAGTCGCGCTCTAAATCGCCGTGTTTTCTCCCATAGAGGTAGAATATCGCAGTAGATGAGCCGGAATTGAAAGTTAACGGATAGCCGCCGCGGATAATATTATCTAAATAAGTCTGTTTGGCGTAGGCATCAAACTCAGGAAAGCTGCTGGCGGTATTGATATCTGATTGTAAGGCTTCTATAACTCGTTTATTTTCCTCTTTTTTCTCCAACAAGTATCCCGGTTGAGTAATTTTAGCAATTGATGAATTCAGCGTATCTTTGTTTCTCATGTAGCCAATTACAGAGTAAATCGTTTTTTCTTCGGCCTTACCTAATGCCAAATTCAGCAACGTCATCGCACAAGGCGTTTTATTTTTGGTAACCTTAGGTTTAGGAGGAGTGAAATTTTTCTGGTTTAAGAATACCTGCGGATAGGATAAATCAGTAATTGAACCGAAAATCGATTGAGGGTCAACGATTGGTCTTATGACCCGCGGGCTTTTTTTAGCGTAATGAAAACTCAGATAGAAGTTGCCTTCCTTTATATGGATGACTTCCGACCGGTCAGTAGGGTCTACATCCAGTTTATAAAAAGGCACCCCCTTTTCGAGATTTTCTACGTTCATCCAGGCTTCAATGGTGCGGCCTAATTTTTTCAAAAAGAGGTTAGTCGTGCCAAAGGGAATAATCTGCGGCAGGCCGTCGAGTAGCTGAATTTTTTTTCTGGATTTACCGCTGTTTTTAAGCGTGACAATTCTTACCAGGGCAGCAAAAGAATCATTGGGGATGGTAAAATATTCTACTTTTATCTGCAGGCCTAAAGATAAATTCTCCTCTTCCAGCGTTAATCCGTAGGGAGTAATCAACATCCGGTTAGTGAGGTTGAATTCTAAATTGCTAAAACCATTGTGGAAGGGTTCGTAGAAAGTAGGTTTATTACTCAGTACCTTAATAAAGGTGCGGAATCCTACAGATGAGACGAGTTGCCAGGATTTATTTGCCGGAAAGAATTCTAGGATGGCGTGGTCTTTGTCTTTGGTGCCGAAGCTGGCGATTGCCTGGGCGCGGTTGACGTAGAAGGCCCACATCGGTATGCCGTATTTACCCGCGATCCCGGGGAAGAAATTGGCAAATGGCCTGGCGAAGTTATAGTTTTCAATTACGAATTCCGCCTTGGCGTTAAGGTAATATTTTGGCTTTTTCTCTCTCGGATTTTTCATGGCAATTCACCAGTGATTAACTAACATATTTTACATATTTTCATCTTCTTGTCCATATAAATTTTTAACTACCAGGGACGTCTTTACTCCCAAAGCAGGGACGTTCTTATATCCAAAGCTAAGGGTGTCCCCGGATGGGAACTTTTTGCTTCTGATACGATACTGGTCATAATTAGGGGACACCCTTCCGATTGACTTCAAAGACGTCCCCCGATTGGATTTAAAGACGTCCCTAGGAGGGGGAATGTGTTTGACTTTTCTGATAAAGGGTGTTATGATTAAAAGCTAACCCGATAAAAATGGAGAGGTTATGGCAATCACTAAGGATACGGTTAAATATGTTGCGCAATTAGCGCGTATTGAATTGAAGGCAAAGGAATTAGAAGAATTAGCCGGGCAGCTTCAGGAGATTGTTAACTTTATCGATAAGTTAAAGAAAGTCGAGATTAAAAATATCCCCGCAACAAGTCATATCTTACCGATGAGTAATGTATTAAGAGAAGACGGGCCCCAGGAATCCTTGGCCGCAGATAAGGTGCTTAAGCAAGCGCCCCAGCGCGAAGGAGATTTTTTTGGCGTGCCAAAGGTGATTGAATAAATCAAGTAATAGGCAAGGCATGGAAAACGAGCTTTATAAACTGACAGCGCACGAACTTTTAGAGAAGATAGATAAGAAAGAAATCACTTCTCAGGAAATAATCGGCTTCTTAAAAAAAAGGATCAAAGGCGTAGATTCTAAGGTTAAGGCATATGTTAGATTAAAAGATGCCAACCTGCAGTCTGCAACCTGCAATCTGCAATCTACTTTAAAAGGTATTCCCATCTCCATCAAAGATAACATCTGCACCGATGGTTTACATACCGAATGTTGCTCCAAGATTTTGCAAGGATTTAAGCCGCCGTATGATGCCACCGTAATCACTAAATTGAAACAAGCGGGCGCGACGGTATTGGCGTACAAGACTAATATGGATGAGTTTGCCTTTGGCTCTTCAACGGAAAATTCTTATTTTGGCCCCACCCGCAATCCCTATGACTTAGAAAGAGTCCCCGGCGGTTCATCCGGCGGTTCGGCAGCAGCAGTAGCAGCGGATGAGGCAGTCTGGGCCTTGGGAACAGACACGGGTGGCTCGATTAGGCAGCCGGCTTGTTTTTGCGCCACAGTAGGATTAAAGCCGACATACGGCAGGGTTTCGCGTTATGGTTTAATCGCTTTTGCTTCCAGCCTTGATCAGATCGGCCCGATTACCAAAGACGTTGAAGACGCGGCATTATTAATGAATATTATCGCTGGCTTTGATCCCAAAGATTCTACTTCGGTTAATAGCGCAGTACCCGATTACCTCCAGGCATTAGAGAAAGATATTAAAGGGATAAAGATCGCGATACCCAAAGAATATTTTGTCTCCGGTATTGATCAAGAAGTCAAAGCCGCAGTTTTAGCGGCAATCGATAAATTAAAAGATTTAGGAGCCCAAACCAGCGAGGTCTCCTTAGCGCATACAGAATACGCGGTGCCGGTTTATTACATTATTGCTACTGCCGAAGCCAGTTCTAATCTCGCGAGATTCGACGCAGTGCAATATGGGTTTAGGGCAGAAAGTAAAAAGGGGAAAACGCAAAACTTAATTGAAATGTATAAACAAACCAGGGGAGAAGGGTTTGGCCAGGAGGCAAAGAGAAGGATTATCCTGGGGACATTCGCTTTATCGCACGGTTATTACGATGCATATTATCTGAGGGCCCTAAAAGTCAAAACTCTGATAAAACAGGATTTCGATAAAATTTTTAGAGAATTTGATTGTATAGTTACGCCTACTTCTCCTACAGCCGCATTTAAAATAGGAGAGAAAATAAAAGACCCCTTAAAGATGTATCTTTCGGATATATATACTATATCAGCTAATTTAGCAGGAATTCCGGCAATATCTATTCCTTGCGGTTTTACTAAAAAAGTCCTGCCTGTGGGATTACAGATTCTGGCTAAGCCGTTTAATGAAGAGTTGTTATTCAGGGTTGCTTATGCTTATGAACAGAATACTCCCTGGCATTTAGAGAAACCAAAATTATAGTAGAGTTCATCGAGTTTTAACTCAATAGACTCAAAAAACTCAACAAACTCAAATGTACGAAGTAGTTATAGGATTAGAGGTCCACGTTCACCTGAAAACTAAAACCAAGGCATTTTGCGGCTGTTCTACTGAATTTGGTCAGGAGCCGAATTCGCAGGTCTGCCCAGTATGCCTGGGATTGCCCGGGTGCCTGCCGGTTTTAAATAAAATTGCCCTTGATTACGCGATTAAGGTTGCCCTTTCTTTGAATTGCAAGGTGCAGGAATATACTAAATTCGACCGTAAAAATTATTTTTATCCGGATTTGCCTAAAAATTACCAAATTTCTCAATACGATTTGCCTATAGCCAGAGACGGATTTTTGAATATAGATTTGGAGGATAAGGTTAAACGCGTGGGTATACGGCGCGTGCATTTGGAAGAGGACGCGGGAAAGCTAATTCATCAACAGGACTCAAGCCTCGTAGATTTTAACCGCGCAGGTATCCCTTTACTTGAAATAGTTAGCGAACCGGATATAAATTCGCCGCAGGAAACGCACGAATACTTAACTATCCTCAAGAGTGTCATTGAGTATCTGGAAGTTTCTGATTGCGATATGGAGAAGGGGTCTTTACGCTGCGATGCCAATATTTCCATAAGAAAGAAAGGCGCTCAGGAGCTCGGCGTAAAAACAGAATTGAAGAATATGAATTCCTTTAAAGCAGTCAAAGACGCATTAAGTTTTGAAGTAGAACGCCAAACAGAATTATTAAATAAAGACAAGCCTATTATCCAGGAGACAAGATTATGGGATGCAAGAGAGCTAAAAACAGTCTCCATGCGTATTAAAGAAGAGGCGCAAGATTACCGTTATTTTCCCGATCCGGACCTCACCGCCTTTATAATAAATGAAGCTCAGATTGAAGAGATAAAAAAAACTATTCCTGAATTGCCGCAGGGCAAGATGTCGCGTTTCATAAAAGATTACGGTTTATCCAAATACGATGCAAAGATCCTTGTTTCTTTAAAGAACAACGCTGATTACGCAGAGGATTGCATTAAGGCGTATCCTAATAAAGATAAAAAACCCATTGTGAACTGGTTGATCGGCCCGTTACTTTCAGAAGCAAACAATAGAAATTGCAGCCTATCTGAATTAAAAATTCCTGGAGGCAAGCAAGAATTGTTAAAATTAGTTGAATCCGCGCAAGCAGGCAAGATTTCTCATCTTATGGCGAAATCAGTGTTAAATGAATCTATCGATAGCGGTATACCGTGTTTAACTATAATTGAGAATAAAAATTTATTTCAGATTTCCGATTCGGGAAGCCTGGATAATATAGTTGAAGAGGTCGTAAAAGAAAATGCCAAATCAGTTGCGGATTATAAGCAAGGCAAAACTAATGCCTTAATGTTTATGGTAGGCCGGGTAATGCGCAAAACTAGCGGTCGCGCAAATCCTAAAGTAGTTTGCGAAATATTGAAGAGGAGGTTGACGGATGCGTAGGAGAATTGTTGTAGCCTTAATTTTAGTATTGATAGTTTTCGGGATTTATTCCTTTGTTTCCTCGAGCCAAGAAAAAAAGAAAAAAGATGATTTATACCGGCAGGTGGAACTCTTCTCGGATACTTTGGCAATTATACAGGCAGAATATGTTGATGATGTTGAACCCCGTAATTTAATTTATGGAGCGCTAAAAGGTATGTTATCTTCGCTAGATCCGCATAGCCAATTTCTGGATCCGGATGCTTATAACGAACTAAAGGTAGACACAGAAGGGAAATTCGGCGGCTTAGGCATAGAGATTACTATAAAGGATGGCTTGTTGACCATAGTGACCCCAATACAAGGTACGCCTGCCTGGAAAGCAGGTTTAAAGACCAATGATAGGATTGTAAAGATTAACAATGAATTAACCCGCGATATAACAATCACAGATGCAGTAAAGAAATTAAGAGGTAAGCCGGGCGAGGCAGTAAATATTACTATTTTAAGGGAATCAGAAAAAAAGATTTTAGAATTCAAGATAGTGCGCGATATCATTAAAATAAATAATATAAAAGAGGCAAAAATCCTGGAAGATAGCATTGGTTATATATGCCTGGTTGAATTCAGGGAAAACACGGCTAAAGATATGGATACGGCGTTAGAGAATTTAAAAAAACAAGGTATGAACGCGCTTATACTGGATTTGCGTAATAATCCCGGGGGATTGCTTGATGCCGCGGTAAAAGCTACAGAAAAGTTTATTGATAAAGATAAACTAATCGTTTCTACAAAAGGCCGGCAGCCTACTCAAAATATGGAATTTGTTTCTTTAGGTACCCGCCCTATTATTGATTTGCCAATGGTTGTATTAATAAACGAAGGTTCTGCCTCAGGAAGCGAAATTATGGCCGGAGCCCTTCAAGACCATAAGCGCGCCATAATATTAGGCACAAAGTCATTTGGTAAAGGTTCGGTGCAAACGGTTATACCGTTAAGTGATGGCTCGGCATTGAGGCTTACCTCGAGTAGATATTTTACTCCTTCAGGTAAACAGATACACGGCAAAGGGATAATGCCGGATATTGTCGTGGAAGAAGGCAGAATAGAACTTGCAGCAGTGGCCCTCGAGCCCAAGACGCAAAAACCGGAAGAAATATTTGAACAAATTGAAAACAAAGAAAAACCCGAAAAAGAAGAAGAGGCAAAAGAATATAGCGCTGATAATCAGCTTATGCGGGCAGTGGATGCCTTAAAAGCGATAAAGCTTTATAGGGCTTCACAAAAATAAGTGAAAAGATACTCAATATATCAAACCTTAACTTTAATCTTATCACTCGTAGTAATTATAGAAACTCTATTACTAATTCATCTCTGGATTAGCCGGCCCAAGAAGTTAA
>Ga0315284_10002537_pt1 | contig 26133 bp, 20 predicted proteins | sample YL17G09_16_MG_FD_203696 | JGI IMG/M metagenome (GOLD analysis project Ga0315284, IMG submission 203696) | Sediment microbial communities from Yellowstone Lake, YNP, Wyoming, USA - YL17G09_16 | ecosystem: Environmental > Aquatic > Freshwater > Lake > Sediment | place: USA: Wyoming | collected...
AAGCTGATCGGCCTCACGATGATCCTCGGCGTCAGCACCCACCGCATCGAACAGGCCCGCCAGGCCGTCCTCGATGGCGCCGACTACATCGGCGCCGGCCCCGTCTTCCCCTCCTCAACCAAGCCCCGCGACATCCTCCCCGGCCCCGCTTACGCTCGCCAAGTCGCCGCGTCCATCCCGATTCCCGCCGTTGCCATTGCAGGCATCACCGAGGGGAATGTCGATGAAGTGTTAGCGACCGGCGTTCGCGCCATCGCGGTCGCCGCCGCCGTTGTCAACGCCGACGACCCCCGCGCCGCCGCCAAGACGCTGAAGCACAAGCTCACCAGGGCCTGACCCCTACTCCGAGGAAATGGATGTCCGAGGAAACTGTCCAACCGGCCCCCGTGGTGATCCTGGATGACTCCCCCAACGGACCCCGTTCCTTCGTCCGCCACGCCAAGCTCATCAGCCTCCTCACGCTCGTCAGCCGGCTCCTCGGCGTCCTCCGCGAAAGCCTCGCAGCCCGCTACTTCGGCGCCGGCCTCGTCTCCACAGCCTTCACCGTCGCCTTCACCATCCCCAACCTCTTCCGCCGACTCTTCGGCGAAGGCGCTCTCTCCGCCGCTTTCATCCCCCTCTACTCCCAATCCCTCAAGACCCAGACCAAAGACCAAGCCGCCACTTTCGCCGCCGCCAGCGTCAACCTCCTCATCGCCATCCTTCTCACCCTCACCATCCTCGGCGAGCTGATCCTCTGGGCCATCGCGGCGCACTGGCACCTCCAGGCCGATCGCCTCCTCACCGTCAAGCTCACCGCCATCATGCTCCCCTATGTCCTGCTGGTCTGCGGCTCGGCCTTCCTCGGCGCCATCCTTCAGGTCCACCGCCGCTTCGGCCTCGTCGCCGCCGCACCCATCGTCCTCAACGCCGGCCTCATCGCCTCCACCATCCTCGGCGCACGCCTCTGGAACATGGGCGCCACCGACGGCCAGGTGCACGCCATCTTCTTCGTCTCCTGCGGCGTCCTCGTCGCCGGCGCGATCCAAGTCGCCATGCTCCTCCCCTCCCTCCGCGCCGTCGGCTTCCGTTTCCAATGGACAACCCTCTGGACACCGGCCATCAAACGAATGCTGATCCTCTCCCTCCCCGTCGCCCTCGGCGCCGCCGTCCTCCAGCTCTCCGTCGTCCTCGACCGCGGCATCTCCTACCTGCTGGCCCAGAACCTCGACGACCACAACCAGCTCATTACCCACTTCACCTTCTTCGGTCACGTCGTGCGCTATCCCATGGAACTCGGCGCAGCACCCCGACTGTTCTGGGCACAACTGCTCTACCAGTTCCCCCTCGGCGTCTTCGCCATCGCCCTCGCTACCGCCATCTTTCCCACCCTCAGCGCCGACGCCCTCGACGCCAACCGCGAGCGCTTCCGCGACAGCCTCCGCCAGGGCATCAAGGTCACCCTCTGGGAAGGCCTCCCCGCCAGCATCGGCCTCATCATCGTCGCCCAGCCGACCGTCCAGCTCCTCTTCGAGCACGGCCGATTCACCCCCACCGACACCGCCTGGGTATCCGCCTCCGTGCGCATGTACTCCATCGCCATCTGGGCCTTCAGCCTGCAACAAATCGTCAGCCGCGCCTACTACGCGATCCATGACACCATTACGCCCCTGGTCATGTCCTTCGTCACGCTCATCGTCAACCTGATTGTGGAACTCCCCCTCCTCTGGACCGGCCTCGGCGAAGCTGGCATGGCCGCCGGAACCTCCGCCAGCTTCATCCTCCAAACCATCGTCATGCTCTGGATGCTCCAGCGCAAAACCGGCAGCCTCCGCCTCGCCCAGTTCACCCCCTTCCTCCTCAAGCTTCTCGCCGCCACCGCCCTCATGGCCGCCGCCTGCTGGCTGGTGCAGATGGCCCCGTTCTACCCCCTCACCCCCAACCGCAAAGCCGCCCTCGGCCGGCTCCTCATCCTCGTCATCACCGGCGCCGCCGTCTACCTCGGCGCCTGCGCCGCCTTGGGCATCGGAGCCCTCCAGAACCTCCCGCCCAGAAAGCCCCGCCCGTAGCTCACGCCACTCCGCCTATGACCCCCGCGCCGCCGGCAACGTCCCCCCAGCCGCAGGCTGCGTCGCCGCAGGCTTCCGCCGCAACAACGCCGGCTCGATCCAGTTGAAACGGTCCTGCGTGTCGTTCGCCTGGCCGTAGTCCACCTCCAACGTCAGCACCTTCGCGCCGCCGGGCAAGTCAACCACCACGACCGGCGAAAGAACGTCGGCTTTGAGCGACTGCCGCTCATGCACAAGCTTGCCGTCAACCTTGATCCGCACCGTCACGTCGGCGTATTGACGCTTCTCCTCCTGCGCAATGGCATACTGCGTGCGGAACCCTTCATACCTCCCGTCCAGGTCAAACTCGATCCGGGAATAGGCATGTACGCCTATCCCGCAGGCATACACACGCTCGCCAAACTGGATCGGCCTGCCGCCGACGGTGCTGTCCATCCGCGTCGGCCACGTCACCCCACCAAAGTACGGAATCTGCGCCACAGACCGCGGCGTCCGCGACGACAGCCAGCTCACCGGCCCGTTGAGCTGCTCGACACCCGCCGCCGAACCCAGCGGCACTTCACGCTTCGAGCCGTCCGCCAGCGACAGCCTCATCGTCTGCTCATCTGCTTCAACCGACGACGCCGTGATGAGACTGTCATCGTTCAGCCACACACGAAACGCCCGCTCCGTCTTCCCCACCGTCTTCCCCGCCGGTGCAAAGTGAATCCACTGCACGGTGGCCAGCGGAATCTCCAGCGCCGACGACGCCCCAATGGTTACCTTCATCTCCGACATGCCCGTCACGATCCCCTTGACGCTGTCGCCGTTGGCCAGCAGGATCTTGTCCTCCCGCGGCGGCTGATCGAGGTTCTCGATGCTGCTGCCGGCACGGATCAGAGCGCGGATCTCCTTGAGCGGTATCTTCAACTCACCCACCGCCGAGCTGCGCCACGCGACCTGCTCGTCCTTCATGCCCAGCGGCTGGCCCGTATAGCGATCCCCGTTGGCCAGCACCAGGCTGAAGCTCCCCGCCGCCGTGCGCGCTCGCGTCGCACGATCGATCTGCACGAATGAATCCATCGGAATCGTGATCGCCTGCGCTGCGCCCAGCGGCACCACGCGCACTCCCCTGCCGTCGATCCCCTGCAAAGCCACCGGCCCGGGTCGCAGATCGTCCAACGTCAGCAGCCAGCCCGCGTCCGCGCCGGCGCGCGGCAGAGCCATCCAGAAGGGCAGAAGCACAACCACACGCAGAACTCGCCTCATCATCGCCCTCGTGTACCTTCCTGTCCCCTCAAGCATGCACCCCTCGCCCACCGCCCTCTTCCCCTCTCGGCCCACGCTTCCTCAGTTCCCTGGCCCCTTTCCGTGGAACACCGGCAGATAGCGATTGGGCATCTGCAGAATGATCAGCGCCATCGCCGTCGCGTATTCGTCGCCCGCCTCCCCCATCCATGAGCCCGCCGTCTTGTTCTGCCGCGAGATCAGCTCGTCTCGCATCTTCGGATAGTAAGACCCCCAGTAATCCCCCCCGGCTAGAAACATCGCCTGGCACGCGTAGTAGTGGCCATAGAAGTAGAACCCGCTCATCTCGCCGCCGAACCGACCGTCTCCCCCGCGACCCGCCCCCGCCTGCTTCAGGTAATCCAGCCCGCGTTTCAGATCGTTGCCCTCGAAAATGCCCGCGTAATACAGCGACGACACCCCGGCCGCCGAACGCGGAAACGCCGACCCCCCGCCGCTCGCCTGATAGTTGAACCCGCCGTCCGCGTTCTGGCAGCGGCGGACGTACTTGATGGCCATCTCGATCACGCCCTTGTCCACCTTGATCCCCGCGTCGCGCGCCGCCCGCAGTCCCATGATCTCGGTGATCGTCACCGAGATGTCCGCATCGAACGGCACCGGGTTATACCGCCACCCGCCTTCCTGGTTCTGCGTCCGCTCGATCAGCCGCACCGCCTTCTGGAGTCTCTCCTTGATGTCCTCGTCGCCGGTCATCCCGAAGATCTCGCCAAGGAAGAGCGTCGAAAACCCGTGCCCGTACATTGCCCCGTTCGAATTGTCCGAGCAGATCAGCCCCGACTCCTGGCAATTGGCCAGAATGAACTCCAGGCACTTCCCAACGTTCTGCCCATATTCGCCGCGACCCGGCAAGCTCCCCGACGACATGAACGCCAGCCCACCCAGCGCCGTGATCCCCGCGTGCCCGCCCGTGCCCCCGTAACCCCTCCCAAAGCTCCCGTTGCCCTGCTGCCGCGATGCCAGAAAACGCAGGCCCTTCCCCACAGCCTCCCTCTGCGCCTCGGTGATCTCATCCCCCCTCACCTGGTTCGGCCGCTCGGCAATCTTCACATCCGCCCCCGCCCTGTTCTGCGCCAGCGCACCTGAACAGGGCATGCCCATCGTCACAAGCCCCAAGGCGACCGCCGCCAAGACTCCCACTGCTTTCATGGCCTCATCTCCGTCTCTTCACCCTCCCGCCCCTTTCCCGTGAAACACCGGCAGGTAGCGGTTGGGCATCTGCAGGATGATCAGCGCCATCGCCGTCGCGTAATCCTCTCCCGCCTCTCCCGTCCAACCCCCCGTGGTCCTGGTCTGCCGCGAGATCAACAACTCCCGGATCGCCGGGTAGTACGTCGCCCAGTACTCCCCCCCCGCCAGAAACATCGCCTGGCACGCGTAATAGTGGCCGTAGAAAAAGTACCCCTCGGAGTTCGCCACCATCGGGGTCGAGACATGTTGCTTCAGATATGCCAGCCCTCGCTTCACCTCATTGCCCTCGAAGACGCCGGCATAGTACAGCGACGCCACACCCGCCGCCGTGCGAGCAAAACCCGAACCCGAACCGTGAGCCGTATAGCTGAACCCGCCATCGGGATTCTGACAGCTCCGCACATATCCGATCGCCGCATCGATCACGCTCTTCTCCACCTTGATCCCCGCGTCCCGCGCCGCCCGAAGCCCCATCACGCACGCGATCGTCACCGAAATGTCGGCGTCAAGCGAAACCGGCTGATACCGCCACCCGCCCTCCCGGCTCTGCGCACGCTGCAGCAGCCGCACAGCCTTCTGCAGCTTCTCCTTGATGTCCTCATCACGGGTCATGCCGAACACTTCCCCAAGAAACAGCGTCGCAAACCCGTGCCCGTACATCGGGCCGCTCGTCGTGTCCGAACAGATCAACCCCGACTCCTGGCAACTGGCCAGGACGAAATCCAGGCACTTCTGAACCTGCTGCCCGTACTGCCCGCGCTCAGGCAGACTCCCCCCCGACATGAACGCCAGCCCCGCCAACGCCGTGATCCCCGCGTGCCCCTGCGCGCCGTACCCCGCGAAGCTGCCGTCCCGCCGCTGCCGCGATGCCAGGTAACTCAGACCCCGCTCCACCCCAGCCCGCTGCCCCTCCGTGATCTCGTTGCCGATCACCTGGTTCGGCCGCAATGCCGCCTCATCCCCCAGAGCGCGCACCCCCGCCGCGCCCGCCGGCCGAACCATCACCACGCCCGCTACCGACGCCAGAACCGCGACCTGATACGCCAGCAATCTCATCAAAAACCGTCCATCCGCCAACCAGCGTCCAACCATCTACTCTCATCTCCACGCCCATCCGCTGTCCCCCTTGCCTACTTCTGCTCCGCCCCCTTCTTCCCCATCATCTCATAGTAGTCATCCGTCAACCGCTTGTACTTCGGAATGATCGTCTCGTGCGTCCCTTCGATGACCGCCTGCCGATCACGCGGCGTCAGTTGCCCCCACTCCGACGCCTTCTCACGAATGTCCTTCGACAAATCCGCCGCGTTGTTCCCCCCCGGCGACAACTTCTCGGAGTTGGCCGGCGTTGTGCCCTGGTTCTGCTGCGACACGCCCTGCGACCCCTGGTTCTGGGGCTTGATCGCCTGCTGGGGTTGGCCTTGCCCCGGCCCCGGCTTGCACTGCGCCTGCTGCTGCCGTGCAAGCTGGATCAGGTTGTCCAGGTTCATCACGATCCGCTCCTGAATCAACTGCGTCGTCTTCCCAGGATCGGTGTCCAACGCCAGCCGCTGCCGCGAACGCGCCATCCGCTGCCCGGCCATCTTGATGTCATTCGCCACCTGGTCGTCGCTCGACTTGCCCCCCTTCAGCCAGTCTTCCAGCTCCTGGTTCTCGATCTGCGTGTTGCCGGCCTCCTCCGGCAGCCGATCCTTCGGGTCCGGCTCCGGATCAAGCTTGAGCTGCCCCATCGACGCCTTCTGCAGAAGCTGATCCAGAAGATTGCGGAACTCGCCCTGACGCCCGCCCAGCGCGACCACCTTCGGCTTCTCACGGTCCGGCTGCGCGTCCAGAACCTTCGTCGACTTATTCACCGCAAGCTGCAAGTCCTTCAGCAACCTCAGCTCCGCCTCCGTCGGAAGCTTCGCCTTCGCCGACCCGCCGCCTCCACCCCCGCCAGGAGGCTGGTTGAACTCCCGCTGCTCAGGCTTGATCGCCAGGTTCCGGATCATCGCCTCAAGCTGCTCCACGATCCGCGTCTGCTCCGCCTGCGCAATCTTCCCCGTCTGGCTCTTGTCCAGGTAGTCCTTCACATCGTTCATCACGCTGGCGATGTCACGATTCGCCCACACGTACACCACGCCGCCCAGCTTCGACAAATCCTCCTCCAGCCCTTGGGTCCGCTCCGCCAGCCCGCCCTGCTCCCCAGGCAGTTGCCCCAGCCGCACCGCCTCCTCGCGCCGCAGCGTCCCGTCCGGAAGCTTCGGCGAGCTGTCGATCCGCACCGTCTCCCCGTTGATCTTCTCCTGTTCCGCCTTGATCTTCTCATACGCCTGCCGGATCGTCTCCCGGTTCGCCTCCTCCATCTGCTTCTGCACCTCCGCCGCCGCCTCGTCCGTCTTCTGTTTCGCTTCCTCCAACGACCCCAACGCCTTCACCTGCGACGGATCATACGCCTCCGGCAAATTCGCCTCCTTGATGCTGACGATCGCCCGCTCCATGAAACCCGCCGCCTTCGTCAGCGCCGCCGCGATCTCCGTCCCGCCCTTCTTCATCTCCTCCGCCGTCTTCGACACGTCCCGCCCGTTCCGCTCCGTCTGCGCCTGCGAATTGGCAAGCTGCGGCGGCTCAGGCTTCGGCGGCATCTTGTCCCTCGCCCGCTCTGCCTTGCCCACCAACTCATCCGTGATCTGCTTCAACGCGCCCGCGACGTCCTGAATCCGCAGATTGTCTATGTTGTGCCCCGCCTGCCGCCGGATCAGGTTCGCGATCAGCTCCTGCAGCTTCGCCAGCTCCTTCGCAAGCTGCTCCAGCTTCCGCCGCTCCGCCTCGCGCAGCGTCTCCAGCATCATCTGCAACCCCAGCTCCGCCTGCTTCTGCTTCGCCTGCGCCTGCGCCTGCTGGTTCTGCTGCGCAGCCTGCGCCGCCTGGCTCTGGCTCGACGATACCTGCTGCTGCTGCGATTGCTGCGCGGCCTGCTTCATCGCGCTCGAAGACGCCGGGTCCGTCCTCTGCGTCTGCTCGGCTCCCTTATTCAGGTCCTTCGTGATCTTGTCCGTGTTCTCCGCCGCCTTCTTCTGCGCGCTGCTCAGATCATCCAGCTTCTTCTTCTGCTCCGCCGTCAGCTCCTCCGGCTTCTTCCCGATGGTCTCCTTGCCGATCTTGCCCAACTGCTCCGACAAAGCCCGCTGCTGCGCCAGTGCTTCCCTGACCTTCTGAAGCATCTGCTCGAATGTCCCGAGGTTCCCCATCTTCTCCAGCGCCTTGCCCAGTTGCTCCGAAGCTTGGCCTTGCTTGCTCTCGCTGTTCTCCAACGCCTTGCCCCGATCGTCCGCCTGCTGCTTGGCATCCTTGCCGGGGTCCGGCGTCTGCCCCGCCTCCGAAAGCTTCTTCGACGCCTCGCTCATCGGCTTCTCCGCTGTATCGTTCAGCGTCGCCTGCACGTCCTTCGCGATGTCCTTCAGCTCGCTGTTGCCCGAACGGTTCTCCTCCAGCCGCTTCTCGACCGCCGCCATCTGACCCGCCATCTGCTTCGTCTGCGACGCCAGCGTGCTCTGCTGGTCCGTCAGCCGCGACAACGCTGTCCGATCCGCCGTGTCCAGCCTCGGCTTGTTGTTCGTGTCCTGCCGCAGAGTCTGCGTCTCCTGCTTCGTGCGGTTCTGCGCGTTCTGCGCCTGCTTCACCCTCTCCGCAATCGCACGGATCGCATCCGTCACCTGCGCCGACAGCGTCTCATCGCTGATGATGTTGATCTTCAGCCGCCCGCTGAACTGCGGCTCGTGTACCGCGCCGTTCATGCTGTAGTTGTCCGTCACAACCAGACCGTACTCCAGCACATCGCCCGCCTTCAGATTCGCCCCCTCCAACTGCCCCAGCTCCCAGTCATACTTGATCCGGAACCGCCGCCGCTCGCTGCTGCTGTCCACCTTGAACCAGTCGGCCAGCTTGATCTCCCAGTGCCGGTTGTCCGCTTTCCTGTCCACCACCAGCGTCATGCTGACGATGTCAAAATCGTCCTCCGCCATCGCCTCCAGCTTCACCACCGCCACCGCCGTCCGGTCTTCGCTCCGGCTCGGATTCTCGATGATCACCGACGGGTTCTGGTCCGGCCGGACGATCACCTCATATTCCTCCAACGCCGGATTCTCGAAGTAATCGCTGTCCATCGCGCGGATGCGGAACCGCAACGACTGCTCCGCCATCCACCTTCCCGAAGCCCCCCCGCCGCCCATCGGCGACCACACTATCTGCGGAACCTTCATCTCCGGCTTCACCGGCTCGATCATCACCGGCTTCCCCGTCGCCAACGACTTGTTGAACGCCACCTGCAATTCCAGCATCGACCCCGCCGTCACCTGCGCCGGCGTCTCGCCAAGGTTCACCGTCACCGGCTCCATCTTCGCATACGCCGGCGGCGTCACCTTCAGATTCACGTTCCGGATCGCCAGCCGCTGCACCACGTTCACCGCCCGCGGCTCCGTGGCGTCGTCCCCCGCCTTCATCCACACCGTCATCGCGTCGCCCTTGGCATCCACAGCCACGCTGTACGTGCCGTCGACATTCCGCGTCATAATCTGTTCTTGCGCCCGCCCGTTGTCATACTTGTAGAAGACGATCGCCTTCATGCCCGCACGATCGCCCTTGCTCAAACGCATCTTCACGTCGAACCGCTGCCCCGCCGCCACCTTCTCGGGCGCCCCCTTCATCACCTCGATCTGCACCTTCTTCGGCCAGCTCGCGCCGTTCACCATCATCAGCCGCGACATCGCGATCCGCGCCAGGTCAACCTGGCTCACCGCCAGCGCCGCCGCCAGCGCCAACGCCGCCAACCCCGCCGCCATCGAACACAGCACCGGCCGAATCAGCAGCGCCCCGTTCACATCCACCGCCGCCGCCAGCGCCTGCGCCTCGCTCACCACCCGATCCTTCATCACCGCCGACCCCGGAACGTCCCCGCGCACAAAATCAATCGTGCTCCGCAGCCGATCATCGAACTGCGGAAAAACATTCTCCAGCCGCCCCGCCACGTCCCCCAGCGACAGCCGCGACACCAGCGGCCGACACACGTACGTCCACAGCGTGTACCCAACCCCCCACACCGCTCCCAGGACGAACACCAGCCGCGGCCACGTCGGCAGGTTCAACAGGTAGTCCAGCACGACGATCCCCAGCACTAACCCCACCGCCGCCGCCGCCGCTACCCCCATCCCAAACAGCACACTCAGCGCCTTGACCTTCCGTCGAACCCCCGTCAGTAGGCCTAACAACGCCCGATGCGATTCACCGATTGGTAACGTGGGAGGCATGGCCGCACCTCGCATAACAGTCGTCAACTTGCCGGTTGCACTCCGTCACTGGCAACTGGCAACTGACAACTGACAACTGACAACTACCCCTCACAACCTCCCGTACACCTTCCGCAAGACCCACTCCATCGTGATCAACACCACGAAAATCACCATCGCCAGCGGTGCGTTCCACAACGGATCGTTCGTGTACACCGGCACCGTCATCGCCGCGCTGGGTATCTTCTCGATCTCCGCTCGAACCTCCGCCGCGTTCGCCTCGGCGTTCAGCCGCAGCTTCGAAACGTCCGGCCCGCTATGCTCCCCGGCCTCGCTCTCCGTCGTCGCCAGCCGCGACAGTAGATCACGGTCCACCTGCGGCTGCATCAGCTCCAGCCGCGGCACATTTACCTCAATCGGCAACTCCACAGCGTCGCTCGCGCTGGAAAGCGGCGGCAGCCGGAACGTGAACCGCCCCACCGCATCCGCCGTCCACGACGCCACATACAGATCGCTCTGACCCTCCCGCCGCTGCAGAGTGTCACGCCGCACTGCCTGGCCGGCGGCATCCTCCAGTATGACGCCCAGTTGCTCCGGAAGTTGCCCTAGCAGATCCGGGTCCAACACCCGCAACGACACTTCTATCTTATCGCCAAGCTCATACCCCGGCCGCAACGAAGTCAACGTGAATCGCCGCTGGCCCAGCTTCTTCGATCGCGCCAGATACCGAAGCTGCTGCACCCAATACGTGTCGAATATCGACTCCCCTGTGTACCGCCGCCACCGCCACGAATCGTCAATCGCCGAAAACAACACCCGCCCGGCTCCATACCGCCCCAGCACCAGGATCGGCGCCTTGCGACCATCCGGCCCCGTGTCCGTCGCGTGTTCCGCATAAACCTCGCCCATGCCAGGCTTTGCGGTAATGCCACGGCAATACCAGAACAACAACTCCAACCCCTCTCTCAGGTACTTCTCGTTCTCCTCACGCTTCTCAAAAAACCGGAAGATCGTCGAGCTCTGCCCGTCTTTCGTCAGCACCGGCCGGAAACCCGGCGTGACCACCGGCCCCGCCTCATCCTGAACCCGGCTGATCACCACTGGCAGAACTGGCTCGATCGGCGTGTTCCGAAACGCCTGCGGCGACCATCGCGGCCCGGCCACCATCCCGAATCCCCCTCCCTTCTTCGCCACAAAGTCCGCCACCAACTGCAACTGCGCATCCGTGAACTGCCGCGGGTCAACATCCCCGAACAACACCACGTCATACGCCAGCATCTCTGTCATGCTCTCCGGAAACCGCGTAATCGGCTTGTCGCCCTCCTGCGCAAACCCCACATCCGCCGTAAACAGCAGGCAACTAATGTCCACCGTCTTGTCCCGGATCATCTCGTTCTTCAAGTATCTGTAGTCCCACCGCGGATACCCTTCGCAGTACAACACCGCAATCCACGCATCCAGAACCGCCACCTGCACCGTCCGCGTGTTGTCCTCCGTGTCGATCTCCCCCGCTTCCTTCACCGCCTCCACCACCACATCGAGCGTCCCAACCTCCGTCGGCCTGAAATTCAGCTCCACCTCCTGCGGAGCATCACCAGCCACGCCGACCGTCTCCCGCACCGGCCTCCTGTCCGCCCCCAACAGCGCCGCCCCCGTCCTCTTGTTCTTCAGCACCACGTTGATCTGATGCCCCGGCGGATAGCCCGTCGCACGCACACGCGCCCTCACGTTCGTCACGTCGTTCACAAACGCCGCGTCCTGAACATTCACACTCTCCACGATGATGTTCTGCGGCGGCTTGTCCGACCCCACCGCCACTGGATATATCCTCGCCCCGAAACCCTTCACCGCCGCCAACCCCTCCGCCAAAGACTCCACCGGCGTGTCGCGCCCGTCCGTCAACACCACCACGCCCGCCAGCCGCTGACCCTGCAACTCCTCCAACACCGTCCGCAATGAAGACAGAACCTGCGTCGATTGCCCCGTCGGCGCTATCCCCGCCAGCACATCTGAAGGCTGCGCCGTCGGACGCGTCGTCGCGACCCCCGCCATCGCCAGGCTCTCCTTCGACACCGCCCCCATCGCCTCCGCGTCCTTGTTGAACCGATAGAACCGCACAATATGCTGCCGCGCCAGATCGCGGATCAGCTTCTGGTTCTCACCCTCCAGAAGATCCAATACCGCCTGCATCCGCGACACGCCACCCCCCGCCCCGTCAACACCCCCGTCACGCACCTGCATGCTGATGCTGTCGTCCATCACAATCGCCACTACCGATGGCTCCCCTCGAGTCTGCGTCAGCGTCAGCACCGGCCGGTTCAGCATCGCAATCACAAACGCCAGCAATACCCCACGCATGATCCCCAACATCACCTTCGCAAACCGCGACCGCCCCTCACGCCGGTAAACGTACAGCACCAGCCATAACCCCAGCACGCCCAGCACCAGGTTCCACGTCGCCGCCCCCATCACATCCTGAAACGGCCACCGCGGCGCAAAGCTCAGACTGAATTCCCCTTCCTTCCCAAGGAATCCCTTGTCCAATCCCAGGATGATCTCGATCAACCGCTGCATGATGCCCTTCGTGGCTACGTGCCTTCGTGCCTGTGAGTCTCTCTTCGATAATGTCCAAACCGCATCGCCATGAAACACTCCCCCGCCACCAACGCCAACACAATCAGCATCAGTGACCACCCCAGATCCGTGCTCTCATCCCGCGCCAGCGCACCCGCCGGCAACTCGTCACCCGACAGCCGGACATCGATATCCCCCAGCGCCTTCCTGATCGCCTCACCCGGCAGAAGCCGGATATCCGCCTCGTCCGCCGGAACGTTCACCGCCACCGGCAATACCTTCGCGCCGATGTTCAACTGGTACAGCCCCGGCTTCTCCAGCGCCTTGCTGCGGTAAAACGTCTGCCCCCCCTCCGTCACCGCCTCCATCGGCGCCGGCTTCCTCCCCGCGTCCATCAGCACCGGCGCCGTGCTCAGCTTCAGCCCCGCCGGAATCACCACCGCCTGCCCAACCTCCAGGTTCATCCACGCATCACCTACATCCACGTTCCCCGACAGCAGCTCGTGTACCAGCGCCGGATACGCCGGCTTGGCCGGCAGGCTCGTCCAGTCCGGATTCGCCGTCGTCGATGCCATCACCACCCGCCCCTTCCCCAACACCTGTACCGTGATCGCCGGGTCGTTCGTCTCCTTCTCCCCGGCCAGGTACTTCAGCACCACTTCCGCCTTGGCCTGTGGATCAAGCTCCACCTGGTAGTAGGTGTACACCTGCGCCGTATCCAGCCCCGACTTCTCCTCCCCCTTGAACGCGTTCAGCAGCGGGTGCATCGACCCGTGCGGCCTGAAATCCATCGTGAATCCCTTGCCGTCCCCCGCCGCCGCCTTCCGCGCCACCAGCTTCCCGGGCATCAGCCCCTTCGGCAGCAGCACCCTGTTGTACGCATCCGGATTCACCTGCTCACCCAGAAAAACCATCAGCGTACCTCCGCCCGCGACAAACTTCTGAATCTGATCCGCCTGGCTGGCCGTCACCGACGCCACGTCCGCCAGAATCACCGCACGGTAGTCCGTGAAAACCTTGTTGTTCAGCTCCAGATCGCCGATCAGCTCCGGTGCAACGTAGCTGTCGGACCGTATCGTTCCCCCCGGCCCGATCTCCCGCTTCGGCGCCAACGCCAGGTCCAGAAACGCCCCCGACCCCGACAACTGCCCCGCCCCGCGCTCCCCTTCCACGATCAACACCTTCAGCTCCGACGCCACCTCGATCACTCGCAGCCGTGTGTTGTCCACCTTCAGCTTCTCGTCATCCACCAGCGACACGCTTAGCACATGCGCCCCACCCTCCGTCACTTGCGCCTTCGTCTGCCGCTGAATCTCCGTCCCCACCCCCGGCCTCAGACGACCCCCGTCACCCAGAAGCTGATCGTCCCACTTCCACTGAACCATCGCATCCGGCCCGGCCCCGTAACCCTTCACGTCCGCCAGAAAATCCGTGTGAAACTTCGTCGTCACCAGCTTGCCGTCCGGCTTCACCTCCAACACCGCATAGTTCCACTGCCCGCTCTTCCCAAGATCGTGTACCCGCATCCGCGACCCGAACACCCCCGTCATCTCCCTCCCGATCTGCCTCAGCACATCCCCGTTCCCCGCCTCCCAGGCGCTCCGCGTGAAGTCCGTGTAAACGTACAGGCTCTTCACCGGCTGCTTGGTCTCCTCTCGCGCCAGTCTTGCCGCCACCTGCAGCGCGCCCGCCAGATCCGTCCCGCTGTACGACTGCTCCAGCCGGTCAATGACGCTCTTCGCTGCGTCCAGGTCGTACGTCGAACGCACCACGATATGCGCATCCGCCTCGTCGGCCGTCCCCGTCCTCCCCTCTCGCTGCGTCGGATGCTGCCGCGCCGCCGAAATGATGATCACCGACTCCCCCCCGGCCGTGAACTGATCGATCTGCTGCTTGGCCAGCAGCTTCGCCTGCTCCAGATGCGTCCTGGCCTTGACCCGATCCGCCTCGTACGCCATCGAGTAGCTGTTGTCGATCACAAAAACGTGCAGGCCCGTCCTCCCCCCCGCCAGCGACGCAAGCGTGCTGCCCGAGCACCCCAGTGGCCGCGACAGCGCCAGCCCCAGAAACACCAGCATTGCGCATCGTGTCACCAGCAGCAGAAGCTGCTCGAACTTCAGCCGCCTCCGGTTCTTCCTCAACGCCGCCAGCAGATACTCCATCGCCGCCCACACCACCACTCTGTATCGCCGCCGATTCAGAATATGGATGATGATCGGCACCGACACCAACGCCCACCCCGCCCAGAAAAACGACGGCGTAATCGCCCACGCCAGCAAACCGCCAATCAAGCTGTTGTTGATCCCGTTCAAATCGTAAACCCAATCTCAAAAACCGAAGATCATTTGATGCTCGCCGCCCGCGTCGCCAGAAACCCGCTTAAGCTCACGTCCAGCGCCTCGCTGCTGTTCATCCGCGTAAAGTCGATGTGCATCCCCCGGCACATCTTCTTCAGCTCTTCCGTCGCCTGCGCAAGCTGCTGCAAGTACCCGTCTCGAAGCGCCCGCGGCTCCGTCAGCAGCTCCCCCATCTCCTCCAGCCCCTTGAACAGCGTCACGTCCTCGAACGGAAACGCTATCTCCAAAGGATCGAGCACCTGGAACGCCACCAGCTCGTGCTTCTTGTACCGCAGATGCCGCAGCCCCTTCTGGATCCCCTCCAGATCGTCGAAAAAGTCCGACAGGATCACGATCAGGCTGCGGTGGTTCAGCTTCTCCGCAAGCTGGTCCAGAATCCTCCCCGTATTCGTCTTCCTCAGCCGCGGCTCAAGGCACAGCTCGTGCGTCACGATCTTCCACTGTCCCGGCGAGTTGCTCGGCTTGAAATATCGCTTCAGTTCATTGTCAAAAATCGCCAGCCCCACCGAGTCCTGCTGCTGGATCGCCATATACGACAGCGACGCCGCAATCGCGGTCGCATGATCGTATTTCGTCCATGTGGCGCCGGCGTCCCCCACCGACCCATACGCCATCGATTCGCTGGCGTCCACCACGCAGATCAGGTGCAGGTTGGTCTCTTCCAAGTACTGCTTCAGGTAGATCTTGTCCGTCCGCCCGAACACCTTCCAGTCCACGTGCCGAATGTCATCCCCCGGCGTATAAGGCCGGTGCTGCGCAAACTCCACCGATATCCCCTGGTACGGCGACCGGTGCATCCCCGTCATCAAACCCTCTACGATCAGCCTCGCCCGCAGATCCAGCGACGCGATCCGCGCCAGCACCTTCGGATCGAGGTACTTCCGATAATCGACTTCCTGAGGGATTGTGGACATACGCTTTGCATTTCCCGGTGGCGTCAGCCACCCTTGGAATCTTCACGTCCTGAACACAGGCCATAAGGTAATGAGCACGATCAGGGCCGCAGAAATGCCCAGGATCAGAATAACAACAAACAGCAGGCCCCGGCGACCAACGGCCGCTGGCTGGTGCCCGGCTTTCCACATGTCCCTCAGCGTAAGTAGCAGCGAGCCCAGAAGGCCCATCGCACCACCACCCAGAACAGCCAGAATCGACCACGTACTTCCAAGTCGGAGATCATCGCTCTTGAAGACAACAACCAATCCAGTCAGGGCGCCGATCAAGGTCGCTGCCGCTATCCTCGCTAGCGACGACGAACCGGTCCGATCGAAGATGTACTGATAAACGAATCGCATGGGCCCCATGGTGGCCTCTTGGTGCGCGATGCTACGCCGCCGGCTGCTCCTTCATCACCCGCGACACCGTCTTGTCCAGCTCGTCATACTGCTGCCGCGGAATGTGCTCGATCAGCTTCTTCACAATCGCGTCGCTCTTCACGCCCTCCGCCTCCGCGTTGAAGTTCGTCACGATCCGGTGCCGCAGCACCGGCAACACCACCTGCCGGATGTCCTCCGTGCTCACGTGATATCGGCCCTTCAGCAACGCCCGCGCCTTCCCCGCCAGAATCAGATACTGGCTCGCCCGCGGCCCGGCGCCCCACGCCACAAACTCGTTCACGAAATCCGGGCAATGCCCCTCCGTACGCCGCGTCAGCCGGCTGAACTGCAACGCATACCGGATCACATGATCCGCCACAGGAACCTTCCGCACGATCTCCTGCAGCGACATCACTTCCTCCCCGCTCAGCACGTGCTGCAACTCCACCTTCCGCGACTGCGTCGTCAGCCGTACAATCTGAAACTCCTCCTCCTCCGACGGATACCCCACATAAATGTTGAACATGAACCGGTCGAGCTGCGCCTCCGGCAACGGATACGTCCCCTCCTGCTCGATCGGGTTCTGCGTCGCCAGAACAAAAAACGGCTGCGGCAATCGGTGCTGCTTCCCGCCCGCCGTCACCTGGTTCTCCTGCATCGACTCCAGCAACGCCGCCTGCGTCTTCGGCGGCGTCCGGTTGATCTCGTCCGCCAGAATCACGTTCGCAAACACAGGCCCCCGCAGAAACCGCATCGACCGCCCGCCCGTCGCCTTGTCCTCATCAATCATCTCCGTCCCCGTGATGTCCGACGGCATCAGGTCCGGCGTGAATTGAATCCGGCTGAAGGACAGCCCCAGCGTCCGGCTCAGCGTCGATATCATCAGCGTCTTGGCCAGACCCGGCACCCCCACCAGCAGTGCATGCCCCTTGCAGAACAACGCGATCAGCAGCTCCTCGATGACCGCCTCCTGACCCACGATCACCTTCCCAAGCTCCGCCTTCATGTTCTGATACCCCTGCTGGAGCTTCTCCACCGCGGCCAATTCCTCCGCGGCAAGGTCCGTCGCCTGCGGCTCCACCAAGCCGATCTGCTCTGCCATGTCAGCTCCTTCAAATGTTGATCCAAACCGCGACCCGCTTCCGGCCCTCGTCGCGTCGGGCACTCCTCGCCTACGATATCACCATACCTTATCGTCCCGCGTTTCTCTTACGATGCTCTCTGCCCGGAAAAGTTGCATGCCCGAACTGCCCGAAGTCGAAACCGTCGTCCGAACCCTGCGGCCACACCTGCTTGGCCTTGCCATCTCGCGCGTCCAGCTCCTCCGCAGCGATATCCTCAAGCCCCCCTCGCTCGCTTTGCCTCAACAGCTTGTTGGCCGTTCGCTGCAAGCCGTCCGCCGCCGCGGAAAGAAGATTCTCCTGATTCTCGATAAGGGTGCAACCTCCTTCCACCTCGGCATGACCGGCCGACTCACCATCGAACACCCCGATGCGCCCCTTCTCCCCCACACCCACCTGATCCTCTCCTTTCACCACTCACCGACCGCCCCGGCCAACCTCCATCTCCGCTTCCGCGACCCCCGCCGCTTCGGCGCCGTCACGCTCCTCACCTCCGCCGCCGACGCCGAAACCAACCTCGGCCCCGAACCCCTCTCCCTCCACCCAAACCAACTCCACCAACTCCTCTCCCGCACCCGCCGCCCTATCAAGTCCGCACTCCTCGACCAATCCCTCATCGCCGGCCTCGGCAACATCTACGCCGATGAATCTCTCTTCGTCGCCGCCGTCCACCCCCTCACCCCCGCCAACCACCTCTCCCACACACAAATCCGCCAACTCACCCAATCCATCAAGCTCGTCCTCCGCCGCGCCATACACGCCGGCGGCAGCTCCCTCCGCGACTATGTCGATGCCAACGGCTCCCCAGGACGCTTCCAGAACCTCCACAACGTCTACGCCCGCCACAACCAGCCCTGCCGAAAATGCCACACGCCCATCCAACGCATCGTCCTCGCCGCCCGATCCACCCATTTCTGCCCCCACTGCCAGTGGCTGCCCAGCCAATGACCACCCCCTTCGTCATTGGGTATTCGTCATTGATTCGACATTCGCCCTTCGTCATTCGGCATTCTCCCAACCCGCCTTCCCCCCGCCCTCCCCGCCCGCTATCCTGCCCCCATCCCATGCCCCACTCCTCCTTCAATCTCCTACGCCTCCGCGCCAACCTCAAACCCTTCCGCCTCTACTGGTTCCCCAGCCTCCGTTCCACCAACGACCACGCCGCCGCTCTCCGCAAGTCCGGCCGACTCTTCGCCCCCGCCATCGTCCTTACCGCACACCAGACCGCCGGCAGAGGCCGCGGCGCCAATGCTTGGTGGTCCGCCGCCGGCTGCCTCACCGTCACCTTCGCCTTCCCCATCGAAGAACAGCTCCGGCCACACCAGGTCCCTCTCGTCGCCGGCCTCGCCGTCCGCGACGCCGTCGCCCAGCTTACCGGCGACCACGACGTCGGCCTCAAATGGCCTAACGACATCGTCCACCACGGCCGCAAGCTCGCCGGCCTCCTCTGCGAACGCATCCACCGCCTCGACCTCATCGGCCTCGGCATCAACGTCAACCTCGATGAACGCCACGCACCCCCTCCCCTTCGAAATCGCATCACCTCCCTCAGCTCCATCGCCGCCCACAACTTCGACATCTCCGATACCCTCATCACCATCGCCGCCTATCTGCGACGAACCCTCTCCCGACAGCTCCAGCAGACCTTCCCCGCGCTCCTCCAGGAGTACGACCGCCACCATGTGCTCGTCGGCCGGCAAGTCCGCGCGCAAACCGGTGAACACAAGCCCCCCATTATCGGCCGATGCACGGGCCTCGATCACCTCGGCCGCCTCGTCCTCCAAGCCCACGGCCACACCCACCGCATCGCCGCCGCTCACATCGAACTCGTCTGATCTGCTACGTCCCACTCCCCGGCGCATGTACCCCCCCTTTCCCGCCGATGAAACCATAGTTGCGGAGACTCGCCACCGCCTCTATCCTTCATGTTGTATTGAGCTATAGGAAAAACACCGTGTACGCCACAAAGGTATGCCGTTGTTGGACTTGTTGGACCGTGTTGTGCTTCGCAGCCCTCCTGGCAGCCGGCTGCAAGTCGATGACCCCGGGCGATCTCACCCGCGTCCAGCCCTACTCCGACCGCCCCATGGCCGGTAATGCCTACCTACTCCGCGGGTTCATCGGCATCTGGTCCTATGGCATCGACGGCCTCGGCCAGAAAATCGACGCCGCCGGCGTTCGCGCCAGTGTCTTCCAGGAAAACCAGTGGCACGAGCTCGCCGCCGCCATCGCCCAGAAATACCGCGACGCCAAAAAACCTGAACCCCTCGTCCTCATCGGCCACTCCTACGGCGCCGACGATACCCTCCGCATTGCCAAGCTCCTCCAGGAAGAAAACATCACCATCGACCTGATCATCACCCTCGATCCCGTCACGCCCCCCAAGGTCCCCTCCAACGTCCGCCTCTGCTACAACATCTACCAGTCCAACAGTCTCGACCCCTTCCCCTTTTTCCGCGGAATCAAGCTCCAACCCGAAACCGAGGACGCCACGAATCTCATCAACGTGAATATCCGCACCGATCGCCGAGACCTCCTCGAACCCGGCACCGACCATTTCAACATCGAGAAAAACGCCAGGATCCACGAAGAAGTCGTCCGTAAACTCCATGAGTTCTGCCCGCCCAGGCACGTCTGGCTCGCCCAGCAGCGCCCCGCCCAGCCTCCATCCGCCGCCACGAGCTTCCTCCCCCCCGACGGCCTCCAACCCGACTCCGTCCAGCCTCAACGCGTCGGAACCGCCGCCACCCCCGTGCAAACCGGGCCGTAGACGGTATCATTCCCCAAAAATCAAGGCGCCCCCGGCATCGACATCGTTGAGCCGCCCCGCGTGCGGGCGCGCTCGTCGATCCACCACAGACGCCGCTGGCCCCCGGAGACCCCGCTCGTCGCGCCAACTCCCATGCCCCACTTCCCCGCTCTCATCCTCGCGCTGGTCCTCACCACCTACTGGGGCCGCGTCCTCCGACTCGTCTACAAGATCCGCCACCAGACCGGCCGCAACGCACACTTCAAACCCCCCGAACCCCTCGGCCGCCTCCTCCGCCTCCTCTGGGTCCCCATCGTCATCATCTGGATCTCTCTCCCCTATCTCGCCGCCTTCGTCGCTCCCGATCGGCTCCCTCGCCCCGCCAGGCCTCTCTTCATCAGCCCCCTCCTCGCCTGGCTGGCCGCCGCCGTCGCCATCGCGGCCCTCGCAGGCACCCTCGCCTGCTGGAAGAAAATGGGCAAGTCCTGGCGCATGGGCATCGACCCCGCCGAGAAAACCCGGCTCGTCGTCACCGGCCCCTACGCCTACCTCCGCCACCCCATCTACGCACTCTCCTCACTCATCATGCTCGCCACCATCGCCACCATCCCCTCGCCATTCATGCTCGCCATCGGCATCTTCCACCTCACACTCCTCCAATGGGAAGCCCGCCGCGAAGAGAACCACCTCACCGCCGTCCATGGCCAGCCATACGTCGAATACTGCCTTCGCGTCGGCCGGTTCATCCCCCGATCCCGCCAGCCATTCCGCTCCGGACCCTGAAACTTGCCGCCAAACTCCGCAGATAGCCATCCGCCGTCACATCCCCGTATAATGCCGCTCAAAGAAACCAGGACGATCGCTGCCCGTACCACACAATCGATCCCAACATGGCTTGGTCAACTCTCAACGTCTTCCAGCGCCTCGCCCGCCAGTGGGATGCCGCCCACCCCTACAACGCCGCTCAGGTCCTCAAGATCTCTGGCGACCCCGACCTCTCCGCCCTCCACGCCACCTGGCACGACACCCTCCATGCGCTGGGCCTCGGCCGCGTCCGCCTCGACGGTCGCTCCTTCTGCTACGAATCCCTCAATGGACAAACCCACCTCTACGGCATCCGCGCCGTCCCCCCCGGCGTCTCCTTCGAAGACTGCATCTCCGAAGAACTCAACCGCCGCTTCGATAACCCCGCCGAACCCCCCTTCCGCCCCTTCGTCCTCCCCGCTGACGGCTTCCACTACCTCGGCGTCGTCTACCACCACTGGGTTGCCGACAGCGTCTCCATCCGCACCGTCCTCCGCGAGTGGTTCCTCCGACTCTTCGATCCCGCCAAAGCCCGCCGATCACCCCTCACGCTCCCCGACTTCGGCTATCGACGCTTCTTCGACCTCATCCACCAGGCCTCAGGTCTCGCCCACGGCGTCCTCACCGCCGCCCGCTGGGGCGCAGGCCTACGACAGGTCCGCCGCATCCAGTATCGCTGCGGAACCGACCTCTCCGTCCGCTTCGTTGTCCGCGCCGCGCCCCCAGGCCTCATCGACACCCTCCACCAGGCCGCTCGCCGACACAACGCCACCCTCAACGACCTCTTCATGGCCGCCATCGCTCGCGTCTCCAGCCGCTACGTCCCCCTCAAAAACCGGCCCCATCGCCATGGCCTGGCCGTCGGCTCCATCGTCGACCTCCGCCCTTACTCCGATACCGACATCGCCGATGCCTTCGGCCTCTTCCTCGGCTTCACCAACGTCTTCTGCCGCGCTCAGGATTTCCGCGACCCCCACCTCCTCCTCCGCTCCATCGCCCGGCAGAACACGCTCCAGAAACGCGGCGGCGTCCCCCAGGCTAGCGCGCTCCGAATGCTCATCGGTACCATCGTCGGCCGACTCGTGCCCCCCCACCGCATGGCTCACTTCTACCAGAAACACTGCCCCATGGCCGCCGGCATCTCCAACGTCAACTTGAACCGCTCCTGGGCCGCCGACTATCACCCAGCCCCGCTCCTCGACTACATCCGCGTCTCCCCCACCGGCCCCATGATGCCCATGGTCTTCGCCACCACCACCCTCGGCCGCTCCTTCCACGTCGCCCTCACCTACCGCCCCTCCGTCGTCCCCCCCCACCGCATCGACGCCCTCTCCCGCGAATTCCTCGACGCCCTCGCCCAATACTTGGATTGACGAGCCGTGCTCCGTTCGTTCAACCGTCAAACCATGCTCGCATACGATCCTTCGATCACCTCACGCTGCTCATCGGTTAACTCGATCTCGTGCAACTCTGCGACACGCCCCAACACCCGGAAGACCAAGTCCCATGCCATGGTCAGCAGATGGCGTGCGGAAATCACCGGACCATATCGCATGGCAAAAGCCGACGAATGCACGACGCCGCTCAGCTCTCTTTGTAGCAGCTCATACTCACTCTCAAGGCGTACTGCCTTAGCCAGCGAGCGCAGCCTACCCTCGTACCACGTATCCCGACAACGTCTGCCCCTCTTGTCAACGTAGTTCGCCTTGATGCGATTGAACTGCTCATCAAGGTGCGGCTCGGCCAACTGACGACGAGGACTAACTCTCAGCTTCCCTGCGACCGCCGTCGGGTTCTTGTCGATCATCCGCCTCAGATTGTCCCTCTCGACCCATTCGAAATCGAGATAGAGCCGAGCGCGAGTCTCGCTTTGCCTTGGGTCCCGAAGGATGTACAAAGCCTGCAAGTGCGTGTCATACATCGCACGAAGAATCACAGCCCCGGAAAAACCGTACTCGTGCGCAGAGTGCAGTCGCAGCACCCATAGCGAGTTGATGTCCTCAATCATCCTGTTCAGCAGAAGCTCCACGGCATCCGACACGGCGCCCCTCTTGCCCGCCGTCCGTAGCTGCCCAAGTATCCCTTCCGCAACCCGGGTCGCCCCGCGCCAGAACAGCGAATCCTCGTCGATCGGCTCCATCTTATTGGGTCCCTCCATTCCGCCGGACGACACCTCATGAAAAGGGTTCCCTCGCTGGGTCGGCTCTTCCGGAGCGGGCAACAACGCCTCTCGCGAGCGCCAATACAAGCCCTCTTGCGCCTTGGTGTTGAATCGCAGATGCACCCGCCTCCGAACTGCATCGGGTCCACACTCGTCCATCACTCGCTTCAACAGCACGTTGAAGTAACTCGATGAGACCCCGTGCATCCCCGCCATCGACACGCTCACCCTGGCGCCTTCCTTAAGCCGGGGCAGGATGGCATCAGCCAATCGCATCGCGCTCTCCACGATCCCCCCGCTCCCATCGATGAACTCGCGAGCCTCGACCATCTCGACTCCCTGATCCGGTACTTCAGACATGGGCACACCTTCAGCCGGGTATAGGCATACTGACCAACACAGCAGTTCCCGGAAACTCATAGGCCATCCGTCTGACGACCGCTCTCCCGCCTCGCTCATGGAACGCCACCCCGTGGCCTGTAATCAGACACACGCTTCCTCTGCACTGATTGACAGCAATGCTGTAGAGGTTGCTGATCCCGTGACCCAGGTGGCCCGGCCATGTCCGCATATCGCCGCTGATGACAAGCCTCAACGCAGCCTCAGGATCATCGCCCAACTCCGGGTACCGTTCCGCGAGCGTCGCAACGACCCCCAGACCGCGATCCACGACGGCCACCCGAACGTCGCGAGCGTTCCTATCAACACGAGCGCACAGGACAGCTCCGATACGCGATTCCGCGTGGTCCGCAACGTTCCGGATCGCCTCGTTGGCGCAGATGCGCAGATATTCAGCGAACTCCTCGGATACTCGCCAGCTTCTCCGGATCAACTCGATGATCGGCTCCGGATCGCTGAATCGCGCTCCACGCAGAACTCGCAGAGCAACCGTGTCATTCGCAGGATCGCTACAGTCCGCCAGGCCCGACTCTGCCAGAAAGTGATTCAGCCCGGAGAATTCACAGAATCCCGCCAACTCCGCCGGCTCTTTCGGCAACGTCACCCGCGCCCCCTGACCCCTCGCACGCCCCTCAAGCACCGTCGCCAGCAGCACGCTCGCCGAAAACGGCCCCATCTCCCGACACCCGCCGAGGTCAATGTGCCACCCCCTCCCCTCCATGCACAGCAGAATCGCCTGAAGCCGTTCGATCAGAGCGCACATCGCCTCATGAGTGTCCGCAAGACTGAAGCCCACTCGGCATGTGATCTCTTCTGCCGCCATGACTCACCTGACCCCGGTACACGCCCCCAAACCTCCGCATTCTACAGCAACGACACCGGGTCCACATCCACCGCCACGCGGTCGCTCTCGGCAAACGCCTTCTGCCGCCGCGCAACCGCCAGCACCCCCTGCAGCCCCACCGCGCTCCGCCCGAACAGCAGCACCTGCGCCCGGTGATACCCCTTAATCCGATTGATCACGCACGGCATCGGCCCCTTCAGAATCACCTCCGCCCCCTCCTGCCCCATCGCCGCCCGCAACGCCCCTGCAATCTTCTCCGCTCGCTCGTGCACCCGTTCCACTTCCTCGTCACGCACAATGATCCGCACCATCCGCATGATCGGCGGCAGCCGCAGCTCGCGTCGAGCATCTAGTTCGCGTTGAGCAAAGGTACAATAGTCATCCTTGAGCGCACCTTGAATGGCCGGATCGTCGGGCATGAAACTCTGCAAAACCACTCGGCCTGGCGTATCCCCACGCCCTGCACGGCCGGCCACTTGGGTGATCAGTTGGAACGTCCGCTCCCCTGCCCGGAAATCTGGCATCGCGAGCGCGATGTCCGCATTGATCACACCCACCAGCGTCACGTTCGGGTAATCCAGCCCCTTGGCGATCATCTGCGTCCCCAGCAACACCTGTACCTCGTTGCGCTCGAACCGATCGAACACCGCCCGGTAATCCTCCCCTCGGCGCATCGTATCCGAATCCACCCGCGCGTACGTGACATCCGGAAACCGCTTAGCCAGTTCCTCCTCCACTCGCTGTGTCCCCATCCCGAACAGCACCAGCTTCTTCCCGCAGTCCGGGCACTTGCTCGGCAGCGCGCTGACCGCCAGGCAGTAGTGGCAGTGCAACTGCCCCGTGTGTACCGCCTCCTCCAAGCTCCCGCCCCTCACCTGGGCGCCCGCCGACCGATGATACGTCATCGTCGCGTCGCAGAACCTGCACTGCGACACGTACTGGCACGAAGCGCAGTAGACGAAACTCGAGTATCCTCTCCGATTCAGCAGCAGAATGGCCTGGTGCCCCTCATTGACTGTTGTCCTCAACAGATGCGATAGACGCTGCGATATGAGGTGGAAGCCGGCCCGCTGAATCCTCGCCTCCCGCTTCATGTCCACCACCTCGACCGCCGGCAGCGCCAACCCCCGCACCCGCCGCGGAAGCGTCAACAGGTGATACCCCCCCTTACCGCCCCGATCCCCCCCTGACCCCTCACCCCTCACCCCTGACCCCTGACCCGTAGCCCGCCACCAGCTCTCCAGCGACGGCGTCGCCGACCCCAGTATCACCGGCACATTCTCGATCTGCCCCCGCTTGATCGCCACATCCCGAGCGTGGTATCGCGGCGCGGTGTCCTGCTTGTAGCTGCCCTCGTGCTCCTCATCCACCACGATGATCCCAAGGTCCGGCAACGGCGCGAACACCGCCGACCTCGCCCCCACCACCACGTCAGCCTGCCCCACCGCGATCTGCTGCCAGTACCGGTGCCGCACCGACGCACGTAGCCCGCTGTGCAACACCGCCACCCGCGGCAACCTCGCCGTGAACCGCCGCACCGTCTGCGGCGTCAGCGCGATCTCCGGCACCAGCACAATCGCCTGTTTGCCCCGCGCCACAACCTCCTTGATGCATCTCAGGTACACCTCCGTCTTCCCGCTGCCCGTCACCCCGTACAGCAGATTCACCGAGAACCCCTCCTCGACCACGCGCGGCCGCAACTCGTCAAACGCCCTCTGCTGATCCTCGTTGAAGACCAGTTCCTTCTCCGGCTCATGTGTTCTTGCCGACTGGGAAGCCCCGCCAAAACTGAAATCCGCCTCCGCTGTGATGTTGATCAGCCCTAGCCGCGCCAGCTTCCGCACCGTGGGAGGCGTCGCGCCCGCCTCACCTGCCAGTCGAGCCAACTCGAGCGCCTGACCCTGTTCCATCAGCATCAGCCGCGACAGAATCGCCCGCCGCTTCGGCGCTTTCGTCTTCTCCAGTATCCCCTGAATCTCCTCGTGCGACTTGGCCAGCCGCACCATCGGCGTATACCCCAGCCC
>Ga0315284_10002539_pt1 | contig 26123 bp, 14 predicted proteins | sample YL17G09_16_MG_FD_203696 | JGI IMG/M metagenome (GOLD analysis project Ga0315284, IMG submission 203696) | Sediment microbial communities from Yellowstone Lake, YNP, Wyoming, USA - YL17G09_16 | ecosystem: Environmental > Aquatic > Freshwater > Lake > Sediment | place: USA: Wyoming | collected...
TGCTCTTTTAATTTTACTCCATAATTTATCGCATAATATGCCGATCTTTCGCCGACCCTGAGTCTGATAGTGTCGTCACAAAAATCATACATTTGACCTTGCTTTTTATTATATTCATTTTCGGTTAAACAATACATGAAAACTTTTCCAATTTGCGCAAGAAATACGGTTTTAACAATCTCAGGAACCGGCTGTCTTAATGCTTCCGGTAATATTTCATTGACTTTAATAGCGTATTTACATGCTTTAATTATGTGATTTAATAATCCGCCAGGATAACATCCAATCATTGTTAATCTAGTAGATGCTGGAGCAGTATATAAATCATCGCCCAAGAATTCCACCAGTTCTTTTGTCATAATGTTATATTTCACATTAGTTTCTAAGAATTTGGCTTTATTCTGCTCTAATTGTTGTATCGTTAACATGGTGATTAAATTTTAATTTGTTTTTACTTTGATTTATAAAATTCAGGATATGTCTTGGGGCTTATCACCGCCTCAATCGGCATGTGAGTGACTGATAACAGCTCACTTGACCTTGTATCTCCTTGACTATATTTTGCAGCAAGAATAGTTGTTTCTTCAACACTTTCTGCCTCAAAAACATATTTAACTTTTTGCTGACGAGGATTACCCATTCTGTCTAATTGCTCGGTTTCATAACCGATTGTTACTAAATAATACATAATTTTTAATTTTTAGATTTTTTTTTATTTGTTTTTGGAGATTTAGTGTTTATTTTTAACATTGAATCTATCTGAATATTTTGACTTTTGAAAAGTTCGGACAAGTTTAATAATCCTTGGGCTACCATAGATACTGACTCTATGGCTTGTGCGTCCCAATGAACGCCGGTAAAAACATTATTACGGATTACATTCTCTGTAGATTTTTTCGATGATTTTAATTTTTTCATTTTCTGTTATTTTTATTTATTTTATTATTGATTTTAAAAATTCTGATCTGTCTTTGGTAATTTTCTTTAATGAATATTTATCTTTTACTGTTTCATATAATTTATTGCTTAAGTCCTCCGTCATATTTGGATTATCTGCTAACCGCTTCATATGTTGAAACCATTGTTTATGATTTTTATTTGGATCAACCAGTAATGCGTTTCCTTTTGGATTAAATTTACCACCAAATTCTATTGCAGATATTAAATCAATAGTATATGGAGCAGTTTCGCTAGCGATAAGGGCTTTTTTAAAAAACCCTGCCTCAACAACCTTTAATTGACTTTTTTGACTATTAAATGTACATGGAACAAGTGGTGCTAAAGAAACATCAAAATAGTTATAATTTGTTGCATATTTACTAATCTCTTTTGTCCATCTTCGTATATATGGTTTATTTGCGTCATCATAATCAGTTTCTTTAAACGATTTTAGAAAATTTATATAGTTTGTATCTAATACACTATAGTTGTTGGTGAATATTTTTTCATATTTATACCACACTGTTTCTTCTGGTTTAATAGGCCGTGAAGTTTTTTCCTTTGTCTGTCTATTAATTTCAGTAATTGATCCTCTCAAATCAAATCCACATAATACAAATTGTACTTTATCTTGAAATGTATTGTACATGAGAGATATTCCGTTTGTAAGTAGTTCGATATCATATAAATGACTACTTCCTCCTAGATATCCGAATCTAATTTTATCTGATGGAATTGTATTAGATTGAAATTGTGGCTCAGTTTCATCGATAGCATTAGGAAAAACGATAATATTATTTAATCCAAATTTTTTATGAATGGTGTCTCTATAAATTGGAGTGGTAACTGTAAGATAGTCAGCAATTTTTATTAATTCAATTTTTGCTTTAACAATTCCTCCTGTTTTTGCTTGTAGAAACATTGGGTGTCTCATGTCTGGTTCCCAGTAATCATCAAAATCAATAATTACTTTTTTTCCTTGTGATTTAAGCCACTCGATTCGTTTTATATTATTTTCAGGTGATACGTTATTATGAACAAATGTGTGCATAACAATAATATCATAATCGGCAAATTCTTCGTCTTTGTTTTCGACATTTAATTTAATATCGACATGAAAATCATCTGGATAGTTTTCTTGAAGATATGTATAGGGTCCAGCAATTCTAAATTTTCCGACGCCGTGTGTATCGGGAGGAATGGCTAAAATTCGTACTTTTGACATAAAATATTGTTCTTATATCAAAATGTACATAAAAAAAATTAAAAAACAAAATTATTTTGCGTTTTTTACTTTAGTAATTTTACCAGTAAAGATAGAATCTCCCACTTTTATTGCTAAATTCTCATTGATTGTGGACATATGTTGAGCGGTTAATATTTGGGTTAATTTTTCGTCGAGAACTTTACGGATAATATTTTCAATCATTGATTCCAATTTACTTTCATTTATTGTTGATGATTGTTGTGTCTGTTTTTTGTCCTGTGGGATGATTGGCGACGTTGTATTTCTTTTCTTATTTGAGCCATTATCTTCCTCCATTAATTTTTTGGCTTTATTGATAAAGTTAATATCTATAGTATCATTCAAAGATATTTGAGGTATAGGATTTTCAATCATTGCTTTTTTGATATTATCAGGCAATTTTGATTGACGTATTTTATTAGGATCTACAGGCCCAATAGGTCTTGTCGGAGAATCCCTAATTGTTTCTTCTTGATTTTCACCTTCGGGGGGACTTTTCAATAATTCTTCGTTAATGTTTCCTCTTTCGAAGTCTCCCGTATCTACTTTTCGCATTATTTTTCTTGAGTTAACCAATTTCTGAGCTAAATCATCTGCTGATATTCTTCCTTGTTCCATAATGTTAATATTATAATATTATAAATATATAATAAAATTACCAACTAATCAATCTTTTGAATCGTAATTTTATTTTATGAGCTTCGGCCAACTGTTCGGGATTATCGAATGGTTGAATATTATCTTTGGCTAACAAATTATCTATTTCTCTTTTTGATGTGTCTCTAAATCTTTTTCTTGTTCCCTCACCCGGTCTTTCATTACCGGAAATAGCTCTCTGATATACCTTAAATTCGTTTTCTTTACTATTATATAAATCTTTTAATGCGTTTTGGTAATCATTTGTCGAAATACCTTGTTGTCCATTAATATTTTGCATTTTAGATCTTAAATTACCATATATTCTTCCTAGCGCCTCTTTGCTTGAAATTCCGGTTGGTTTTTCAATTGGTCGTTCTTCTGGAGGAACAATGGGTTCTTCTGGCTCAATTTCTGGACGTTCAATTGGGATGTGTTCTGGCTCGGCAGCAAGTCTTTCATCATCTCTAAACCAATATGGCGAAAATACGTCCACACTACTTAAAGATTTCATTGCGTTTGGCGCCTTACCTTTTTCATATCCCGGCAAAACATCAAGTTTGAAATTTTTTACATTGAAATTAAGTTTTGCCGAATTAATTCTATCTACTCTAAACATTTTCCACCCCGGCAAACCCCTTTTGGATATTCCTTTAAAAACATATGCCCATAAAACTAAATTACCCGATTTAGCGTGCTTTCCTAAAACAATAGGCTCAATATCTATTCTTTGACCTTCCCTAACTTCATCCGATGGGCCTCGATAATAAATTGACATTGGTATTTTTTCCTCAATGGCTTTTCTTATAATCTCGAGCTTGGTGTCTTGTTCAAGAAGTAAATCGTTTGCTATTTCATTTAATATTTCCATTAATATTAAAAATCTGGGTATGTTCTTGTTGGTTTATATGTGTTTCTTCCTGTGTTATCAATTCTTGTGTTAATATCTGTTAATCCGCCGACTTCTCCTGCATCTTCAAGTTGTCCCTTCCCTTTTTCATCGCCCGTAGATAATGCGTTCGGGTGTGTTGATCCGTATTGATTTTCCGGCTTATAATAATTTCTTCCAAGATTATCAATTCTTGTATTGATATCAGTTAGTCCGCCAACTTGTCCCATATCTTCTGCCTGTCCCTTCCCTTTTTCATCTCCTGTTGATAATGCATTTGGGTGAGTTGATCCATATTCATTATTTGGTTTGTAATAATTTCTTCCTAAATTATCATTTCTGGTATTGACATCGGTTAATCCTCCAACTTGTCCCATATCTTCTGCCTGTCCCTTCCCTTTTTCATCACCATCAGATATCGCATTTGGATGGGACGATCCGTATTGATTTTCTGGCTTATAATAATTTCTTCCAGTATTGTCAATCCTTGTATTAATATCAGTTATCCCTCCTACTTGTCCCGCATCTTCAAGTTGACCTTTTCCTTTCTCATCTCCATCGGATATTGCGTTTTTATGCGTCGATCCGTATTGATTTTCTGGTTTATAATAGTTTCTTCCTAAATTATCGTTTCTGGTATTAACGTCGGTTAATCCTCCAACTTCTCCCATGTCTTCGATCTGACCTTTTCCTTTCTCATCACCCGTTGATAATGCATTTGGATGTGTCGATTTATATTCGTTTTCTGGTTTATAATAGTTTCTTCCTAAATTATCGTTTCTGGTATTAACATCGGTTAATCCGCCGACTTGCCCCATATCTTCAAGTTGTCCTTTTCCTTTTTCATCACCATCGGATATCGCATTTGGGTTTGTCACTCCGTATGGATGATTTGGGTCATATACATTTCTTCCGGTATTATCTATTCTGGTATTAATATCTGTTTTTCCTCCAACTATCCCATTATTATCCACTTCTCCTTTTCCTTCCTCATCACCAGTTGAAAGAGCGTTTTTGTGACCTGAAGAATATCCGTTTAAATTGTCATATTCATTACGTGACATATTAGCAATTCTTTCTTTTTCCGCTATTAATTCTAATTGTGTTGGCATGTTATAACATTAATTTTTTCATTCTTTTTATTTGTTCTGTTAATTTCATTGATTTTGCGGAAAACATTGATGCGTTTGTGTATTTTTCCGAATTTGGTTTAACTATGTCATTAACTGATATTTTAGGAGATAAAGTATTTTTTCTATGTCTTTTCATGGATGGATTTTTTCTTTCTCCTGTGAGACCTGCAATGTCATTTGCTATTCTTGTTGCTTCTTCTCTATTATTAATTAATCCTCGTTCGCTTTTTAAAAGATTTAATCCCCAATTTAACATCATATCACCGCCATAATAATTATATTTTTGTAATTCAATCAGCTTATTCATTTTTTTTAAATCATGTAAGATTCTTTTCAACTGACCATAAGTAACTGTGCCGTCTTCAATAAGATTTTTATTTCTTTTTAGACCTTCAATTTCCGGCTGATCTTTTAAAAAAGACATTACATTTTGCGGTAATTTAAATATTCTATCTTTTAATTGACTATTCATTATCCTCTAGGTATTCGGTAATATCTTGGACGGTTAAATTATTGTTCTTTAGCGTGCGTTTTATGGATTGTAATTGTCTTCTTATGATTGGCGTAATTGGTTTTTTTTCTGTTTCGTTTTGATTTTTTTTGACTAATTCGTGATTTTTTACTTTTCTCGCCAGATATTCTTCAATGTATTTTTTTGGATTTTCGATAAGTCTTATCTTATTGTCCGGTAATTCGGGATCATATCCCATTTGTTTGGCTCTTTCTTTTGCTTCGTCTTCCGGAACCTCCAACTCGTCTTCAAATGTTTCCACGGCGTCTTCATAATCCGTTTCTGGATTCATTATGGTCTCATCGGCACCAAGAGCCTTACTCATATCAGATTCCGCCCAATATTTGAGTGTTTTACTGGCGTTCGTCGGACCTCCGAGAATACCAAACGTTCCCATCTGTCCCATTGTCGCAGAAGCAACTTCATCTGATGTTTTCTTCGATCTAATATATGCGTTGGGATTTCCCGGATCATCACTATGAGAAATATTACCATCTTCATCAACAATTTCATCAACCTCAAGCGGCTTCATTTCTGGACCGCCATTTAGTTGGCCGGAATTTTTAAGATAGTCATTTTCTCCGGTAACTGGCCTACTAGTCACTTGTTCTTCTTCTGCTCTTTCAGGTAATTCTGAAAAATCTGTTTTATCTGAAAATTCTTTTGCCATCTTGGACCATTTTGGCGATTTCTTGGCTTTATGATAAAAATATCTTTGCTGTCTTTTTGACGCAAATGTTTCTTCAATAACTTGTTCCACAAATTTATCCATTATTCTAGTTTTTATATAAATATCTAAATATACGAAAGATATTACACGATATTTATTAAATGTGAATACTCAGGATATTTTAAAGCACGGCAGAACCAAATTAGATGCCGAATTAGACCTTTCCGAATACTACGATTATAAACTTGTAGAGGATATACTTGGCGAGGTTGATATTACATTGGATTATTCCGAATTTTATGATTATACTCTTGGAGATAACACTCTTGATTATATTTATCATGAGACTTTTGTTACTCTTGGAAATTATATACTGACAGAGGACAGGTATATAATAACAACGGAAAATAATTATTTACTTGAACATAGTTAAATAAATGGCTAATAAAAAAATAAGCGAACTACCGATTCTATCTACACCACAATTAGATGACGTTACAGTTATTGTACAAAGTGGCGTTACTTATGAGGCAACACTAGAATCAATATCACCATTGTTTACCGGATACTCCGGAACGTCAGGTTCATCTGGAACATCGGGAGAACAAGGAGAACAGGGATCATCTGGAACGTCCGGATCATCAGGAACATCAACTCCTGGCATAACAAGCGGAACATCCGGAACATCAGGAGAATCGGGATCATCTGGAGATACTGGTTCATCAGGAACGTCTGGATCATCAGGAACATCAACTCCTGGCATAACAAGCGGAACATCCGGAACATCAGGAGAGTCAGGTTCATCAGGAGAGTCAGGTTCATCAGGAACATCAGGAACATCTGGAACATCCGGAACATCCGGAACGTCAGGTTCATCTGGATCATCAGGAGATTCAGGAGATCCTGGTTCATCAGGTTCATCTGGAACATCCGGAGATTCTGGATCATCCGGAACATCAGGAGAATCGGGTTCGAGCGGCACAAGTGGGCAGGATGGAATCTCGGTATGGGGAACTTCCGGAACAAGTGGAACTTCAGGTTCGTCTAGCTCGTCTGGAACATCTGGGTCATCCGGAGTAGGAACATCTGGAACGTCTGGAACGTCAGGAACATCCGGTTCATCCGGTTCGTCAGGAACATCCGGATCGTCCGGTTCGTCAGGAACATCCGGTTCATCCGGTTCGTCAGGAACATCCGGATCGTCCGGTTCGTCAGGAACATCCGGATCGTCAGGAACATCCGGTTCATCCGGTTCGTCAGGAACATCCGGATCGTCAGGAACATCCGGTTCGTCAGGAACATCCGGTTCGTCCGGTTCGTCAGGAACATCAGGAACATCAGGAACATCAGGAACATCAGGAACATCAGGAACATCAGGAACATCAGGAACATCAGGAACATCTGGAACATCTGGAACATCTGGAACATCCGGTTCGATTGGCGAGCCTGGTTTATCTGGAACATCTGGAACATCTGGAACAGGATTTAATTCAATATTAACACCAGGAAATTTCAGAATTCTTACTAGTGATGGTAGTAGCAATACCGCAATTGCCGAGTCTGGATTAACTTTTGACGGGTATAATCTAGTTCTTACTGGCGCATTAAAAATATATAGTGCTTCAGCATCCGGATTGACAACAACAACAGGAACAACAATCGTATCCATGTCAAAAACAGCGTCAGTTGGAGCATATTTTGATTATTATGTTTATGATGGTGCAAATATAAGAATCGGTACTGTGATGAGCGTCTGGAATGGAGTAGATATAACATATACCGAACTTTCAACAACAGATATCGGAGATACTTCACCAATTTCATTAAGTACAGATATACTTGATGATGATATAATACTATTAGCAACTATAACCTCTGGAACATGGATAGCAACATTATCAATCAGATTAATCTAATATTTATTAATATAAACAATAACGTCCAACTTTTGGATAGGGAAAAAAGAAAGGATATTTAAAATGGCAAACGAATTTGTTGCACGCAATGGATTAATTATTAAAACACTTGAAACCGGATCAACTGAAACAAAAATGTTGGTGCAAGACGATGATGGTCGTGTAAAAATGAGACCATTAAGCTCTTTTGGATTGGATTCCGGAATATCTGATGTCACATATGCACAATTTATTACATTAGTAAGTGAAAACTCACTTATACCTGGCACGCAATATAGAATAACAGATTTTGCAACTGTTCATTGGTTAGCGGAACCCGAAAATTACTTTTATGATGTTCCGCCGCCAGGAAATGTTAGTATTGTTCCCGATGATGTCGGCGACAATCCTATTACATATTATTATCGAGTAGTTTATGCAAGTGGGGGCGAAAATCCCTATAGAAGTTTATTTACTACGGAAAATACTTATACTGAAGGTGATTCAACAACCGAAACAATCTTTAATTGCGACGAATTTCCTGATTGGGTTGACGGGGTTGCGGTTATAAGAGGAACTGTCTCAGGAACATATACAGAAGAGGTTATAAGAGGAACTGTCTCAGGAACATATACAGAAGAATGGGAAAATGGAATTAATAGCGGAAATACTTATGATGATTTTGATTTCGTGGAAGGAATATATGATACTATTTTACAGATCCCTCTATATCCGAATAAAGTTGTTAATACCGGAGAAACCGAATCTATAATTGTTACCGCAGCATCAAACAATGGCATTAATCCGGAAGCACTGTCCGGTCTTTATGGCGATATTGTTTATTATTTTTGGGATATAGAAGATTTTGTTAGTGATCGTTGGTACTATGATCAAGATACTTCTACTGCCGTTCCGGGTTTTAAAGGCGTTATCAAAAGGAGAATTGATACATATAATAACATCGATATGCCATATGACTGGCGCAATGATAAATACGTGCTTTGGAGCATAGATCAACCTAATTGGCGGGCACAGACATACAATCAAAATAGTGTTGTAAAATACAATGATGTTTTATATGTTGCTAATGACAATATCCAAATCCGTACACAGGTGGATATAATAGAACTTAACTGTTCCGAATATCCATCACCAAGTAATATTGAGGACATAAATATTAGTGTCAATGCTGTTGGAAACAATCCTGTTACATATTATTATATGATGTGCTATCTGAGCGCCGATGAAGAAACTAGAAGTGAATTTTGTGGAGAAAGTCAATATACTGAAGGAGACGACACAACAGAAACCTTATTAACATGCGCTCCGATTCCCGGTTGGGCAAACTCACTTATAATATTCAGGGGAGTTCAGTCAGGTACATATACTGGAGTTACTTCCACTAGTTTTGTTTCGGGTTTTAATATGTATGATCAATTTGTTCTTGAGGACGGCTCTCTTGAGGGGATAACTAATACGAAAACATCTTATGGCACCGCAACAATAACAGCAGGAAACATTTTTAATGGTCAGATAGAATTTAATGTTGATCTTGCCACAACCGCCGCAAATTTTGTAAATAATAATTCATATTATTTCAAAGATGAAGAAGGAATTACCTTGACCATAAGTAATGGTGATACACCGGCCCCCGGAAATATATCAATTACTCCCGATGACGTTGGCGGCAATCCTATTACCTATTATTATCGGGTTGGATTTGGATTTGGTGATCCTTTTGTATGGAGGACCGAAATTAGTGATGAATACACATATCAGGAGGGTGATGATACTTCCGAAACAATATTTAGTTGTGATGCTTTACCTAGTTGGGCAACTTATGCGGTTGTTTTCCGAGGCACGTCTTCTGGAAAATATGGTGAAATATGGTCCGGCTCGATATCATCCGACATATATGATAACTTTTTTTCCTGTGCAGGAAATTATACATATGAAGACTATCTTTGGACTCCGATCTTTCAGCAACCAAGTAATAATCAAATTATATTTACTGCAGCAGACGCAGGAACGAGTTTTACTTCCCCAACGATAAGAAATTCTCTAGGTTACCTGGGAGGATCTGTTTATAATTTTGTTAGGAATTATAGCGTTAATACGACACCTGATGAATCTGATAAATGGACATCGACCCGTATTGATCTAGACGATATATCAAGTTATATTTGTTATTATAGTGGCGGATATTATTTTCCGATTATGGATTCTACAATCCCTATTTATGACTTAAATAATTATGAGATTGTAAATGTATTTCAATCTGGTTTAGACGATTGTTATAATATTATTTTTGATGAATCTTTTTATCATCCATATATAACCTATGGACAAGTTTGTAATAATATGTCTTATGGAACCAATTGTAGCCACATGATTTATACGTATAGTTGTTCTTATATGACTTACGGCAACGGTTGTAGTGACATGACTTACGGTTCCAATTGTTATAACATGATTTATGGAACCAACTGTAATAACATGTTTTATGCCGGTAACAGTAGTAACATGACTTACGGTTCTAGTTGTGCCGGCATGTTTTATAGTTTTGGATGTTACTTCATGACTTACGGTTCTACTTGCAACGGAATGAGTTATGATCGCGATTGTTACGACATGACTTATGATTCCGATTGTTATTATATGTTTTATGGTTATGAGTGTGAAGCAATGAGTTATGGTTCCGGTTGTCGTGACATGTATTATGGTTATCGTTGTAGTAACATGACTTATGGATCTGGTTGTAACAACATGACTTATGGATCTGGTTGTAACGACATGACTTACGGTTCTGGTTGTGGTAGCATAACTTACGATCATGATTGTGGATTAATGACTTACGGTTCCGGGTGCCATGACATGACTTATGGCCCTAATTGTGGTGGTGGTGGTGAAGGTAATGGTATGTCCTTTGGTTCGAATTGTTTCAGTATAACCTTTGGTTTGAATTGCGGAAGCATGACCTTCGGATCATATTGTTGTAACATGTCCTATGATTCCTATTGTTACGACATGGCTTACGATTCTCATTGTTATAACATGACTTACGGTTCCAATTGTGGTAACATGACTTACGGTTCCAATTGTGGCGACATGTCTTACGGTTATAGTTGTGGTAACATGACTTACGGTAGCAGTTGTAGTGATATTGTTTATGGCACCAATTGCAATTCTATGACATATGGATCGAGTTGTGAAAGCATAATGTACGGAGATTATTGTTCCTGTTTGACATATGGATCGTGTTGTTATGGTTTGTATCATAATTCAAATACTTCTGACTTGACATATGGATCATCTAATGCTCTTCTGGCTGGAGGTGTTACAGATGTAACATATCAAGAATTAATAACATCAATTACTGGCAATACTCTTGTACCAGGAGCACAATATCGTATTACTGATTATAAAACCGTTCATTGGATGGTGGATAGTGATAATAGTTATATTTACAACCCTTCCCCTGCACCGACAGGTATTGTTATCACACCTGATGCCGTTGGGGATAATTCACGCTCATATTTTTATGTGGCGTTCTATTGCAGCCTTGGCAATGGAGCAACAAGAAGTGTTGCTACTGATGAGATTGAAGTTGTGGTTGGTAACTCAACAACAGAAATTATAATTGAGGGAGATGCATTACCAGAATGGGCAAATGCATTACTTGTTTTTAAAGGAACTGAATCGGGCGTTTATACTCGTGAGAGACCGGCGGAAATTGGAACTGATATAATGAGTGGATGGAGTGAAGATATAAGTTATAATGAAGTCTTAGCAAACATGTCCTATCATTTTGAAACCAACAAGATCATCAATACAGGAGCTACCGAATCATTACTTGTTACAGCAACATCAGGAAACACCATTTCTCGTGAAGCATATTCGGTTCTCTATCCAGAAGATGTTATTTACTACGAATGGGATATAAATAAATTTTCTGGGGATAGATGGTATTGGGATGATAGTAATGGCACCGCCAGAGTTCCGGGATTCAAAGGAGTTATTACAAGAAGAAACGACACTTTAAATCGTATCGATATGCCATATGACTGGCGCAACGACAGATACAGACTTTGGAGCATAGATCAACCTTACTGGCAATCACAGGAATACAATCAGGGTGATTTTGTGAATTATGAAGACATACTATATGTTGCCAATGACAATATCGAAAACGTGGCACAGGTGGAAACAATAACTCTTAGTTGTCCTAATAGTCCTGCTCCGGGGAACATAACTATTGTACCAAATGCTGTTGGGGATAATCCTGTTACATATTATTATAGAATATGTTATACATATGAAAATAATGGTGCAAGTTTTGTAAGTGAATTTAGCGAAGAAGGAACATATACTGAAGGCGCCGATACAACTGGAACCACATTTAATTGTGACGCTCTTCCTGCGTGGGCAAATAGGGTTTATATTTTTCGAGGAACCGAAACAAGCGTTTACACAGAGTTTTTTATAGGAAGCTATGTGTCTGATGTTGATATTTTTGGAAATTTTAGTCTTGATGATGGTGGGTTCATAACTTATATCGATAGCCTTCCGGCAACCTTTGGCACGGCAACGATAACGGTAGGAAATAGTTTTTCGGAAACAGCGGAATTTTATACTGACCTTGCAATAACCGCGGCAGATTTTGTGAATAGTAATGCATATTATCTCAAAGATGAGGAAGGTATTATCTTGACCACAAGTGGTGATGATGCGCCGGCCCCCGAAAATATATCAATTATTCCCGATGCGGTTGGTAGCAATCCTATTACATATTATTATCAAGTTGGATATGTGTATTGTGAATATGAAGGACCATTTGTATTATCAACTCATCTTAGTGATGAAAATACTTATCAGGAGGGAGACAGCACTACCGAAACATCATTTGTTTGCGATGCTTTACCTGAATGGGCAAATTTTGCGGTTATTTTCAGAGGTACATTATCAGGAGAATATAATGAAATGTGGTCCGGTTCTCCTGAATCCAATATATATAACGAGTTTTTTCTTTGTTCGGATAATTATACTTATTATGGATATATGTTCGCTCCGATTCATAAAGAATTGGGGGATGATCGTGTTATATTTACAGCAAATAATGCCGGTCAAGGATTTACAGCCCCAACAATAACAAATATCGATGGCAACCTGACAGGCGTAGTTGAACATACTACACCGAATCGTAATGATATTGTCGAAAATCCTTTGTCATCAGACAAATGGACAACAACCCATATTAATGTGGCAGAAGGAATGGATTACATTTGCTACAATCCTTATGGATATTATTGCCAAGCAATGGGCGACAACATTCCTATTTTCGATTTAAATGATTACATAGATGTTGTGGCATTTAGTGATGGGATGGGTTATAATATAGTTTTTGAAGAATCTATTTATCATCCTTACGTGACTTACGGTTCCAATTGTTATACCATGACTTACGGTTCCGGTTGTCGTAACATGACTTACGGTTCCGGTTGTTGGGGTATGACCTTTGGTTCCGGTTGTAGCGACATGATATACGGTGACAATTGTTCATGTATGACATATGGTTCATGTTGCGAATCAATGACCTTTGGTTCCGGTTGTTTTGGAATGACCTTTGATTCCAGTTGTTTTGGAATGACCTTTGGTTCCGGTTGTTTTGGAATGACCTTTGGTTCATATTGTGGTGTATTATCATTTGACGCAGGCAGTTATAATGTAACATATGGATCGATGAATTGTCTTATATCATGTGGGGGAGGATCTGGGGGTGTTACGGATGTTACATATTCAGAATTAATTACATTGATTACTGGCAATAGTCTTACTGCCGGGGCACAATACCGTATTACTGATTATAAAACTGTTCATTGGATGGTAGATTCTGATGGATACTACGTTAATTCTATTGCCCCTGCTCCGACGAATATAACTCTTACTCCAGATGATGTTGGAAATAATCCATATATTATATACATTAAGGTGTTTTATGATGATCAGTGCCTCGATTCAATAAGTCTTGGATCTGAGGAAATAGAAGTAATCGTAGGAGATGATACAACATCGATTATTATAGGGTGCGATCCATATCCTGATTGGGCAACATGTATAAGTGTATGGGCGGGCGAGAAGTCTGGAAACTATCAATATTATAGAGTAACATACAGAGGATCGGACATATATGATATGAATATATCCCCAGTTCCATATTTATATTGGTTGGCACACAATCCGCCACATTATCTTTCAGATAAGGTTATTGTTACGGGAAATACCGAGCCATTATTGGTTATGGCAATATCTGGTAATACAATTTCACAGGACGCATATTCCGCTACTTATCCTAACGATAAAATAACCTATGAACCATTGATTGCCAACTGGACGGGATTAACTGCCTTTTACGATCCTGAAGCTCAAGAAGTTGTTTCTGGATTTACAGGAATAATAACTTATCGGGAAGACAGTGTTAAAAACATAAAATCGCCATTAGATTGGAGAACAATAAAATATAGATTATACAGCATAGATCAAGTACCATGGGAACCCATAGAATACGAATCCTGGGAGTATGTTAATTATGATGGAGACTTATATGTGTCAACCGATGTGATTATTAATATTGCACAAGTTGAAACTGTCACATTAACTGGAACTACACCGACACGTCAGGTTGAGACGGTAACTCTTTCGGGAACAAGCGGAACTGCAAATATTACGGGACCAGGCGGACTAACATGTGAAATATCATTTGCTGAAGGCGGAACCCAAGATCTTACACAAACAGCAGCAGATTTTGTGGATTTATGGTATGGAGATTATTATAACAATAATATAATTCTTTCATCAGATGGCGAAGATATTATTTTCACTTCTCTTTTTGTCGGCTCCGGGTTTACCGCACCTGATGTTACAAACACTAGCGGAAATCTGAGTGGAACAGTTGATCACACAACGCCATATGTTAGAGCAGGATATGCAACGGTGTCAGAAACCGGAGGAATAGAAAGTCAATTGACCAATAAAAAAAATGCGCCTGGCCCAGAAAACATAACCATAACACCAGATGCTGTCGGTGATAATCCAGTTACATATCATTATCGTGCGGCATATTATAAACTTCTAAATCTTTCTGAAGAAAGTGTGTCAATAAGTGTGATAAGCAGTACAGACGGAACTTATGAGGAGGGAGATTCAACAACCGAAACTATTTTTAGTTGTGATGAAATACCAGAATGGGCAACGGGGGTTGTTGTATTTAGAGGAACCTCAAACTATAATTATACCGGAGCCACATGGCAATCGGGATTGCCAGTGAACGTATATAATAACTTTTTCGATTCCGACCCTTATTGGGTTTATCGTGTGTGGTCACTGTCTATATCATTAGAGGATACGGCTGCCAATTTTGTTAGTGAATATTATTCGGCTTATCTCGAACAAGATGTAGTTGTTACATCAAACGGCGCCGATATTATTTTCACTTCCGATACTGCGGGAAACGGATTTGCCTCTCCTGTTATTACAAATACAAATGGAGATCTTAACGGAACAGTAGTTCATACAACGCCAAATTATAATGTAGAAACAATAACTCCCTATGATTCTATACGATGGAGAAGAATTAATATAAATGCTTTTAACAAATATTTGTCATATGATCCGGAGGAGTTTTATTTAGAATCAATACCTATCGTTTTTCCTGGCGATTATATTGATGTTAATGTTTTTGGTGAAGATTGTAGTAATATTGATGTGGCAGATTCTACAATAAAAATGAATTTTATTACATTTGGTTCTTATTGTTATTCAATGACCTTTGGTTCGAGTTGTTATTCAATGACCTTTGGTTCGAGTTGTTATTCAATGACCTTTGATTCGAGTTGTGAATCAATGACCTTTGGTTCGATTTGTGATTCAATGACCTTTGATTCGAGTTGTTATTCAATGACCTTTGATTCGAATTGTGATAGAATGACCTTTGGTTCGAATTGTGGTGGAATGACATTTGGTTCTTATTGTTATTCAATGACCTTTGGTTCGAGTTGTTATATAATGACCTTTGGTTCGCAGTGCGGATCTGATGGAGATGAATGGAGAGGCATAACTTTTGGTTCGGGTTGCGGTTCAATGACCTTTGGTTCTGGGTGTTATGGTATAACTTTTGGAACATATTGTCACGATTTAACATTTGCTGCTGGCACATATAATTTGACATATGGATCGATGAATTTTCTTATTACGCCAGCCGGAATGGGGGGAATTACAGATGTTACATATTCAGAATTGGTTACGTTGATTACTGGAAATAGTTTATCTGCCGGGGCACAATACCGTATTACTGATTATAAAACTGTTCATTGGATGGTGGAGAGCGATTATGATGGAGGAATGGATTATGTTTATGCTATTGCTCCCGCTCCAACAGGCATAGTCATTACTCCGAATGCCGTCGGAAATAATCCATATATTATATACATTAAGGTGTTTTATGATGATCAGTGCCTCGATTCAATAAGTCTCGGATCTGAAGAAATTGAAGTGATTGTGGGAGAGAGCACAACATCGATTATTATAGATTGTGATGATTATCCTGATTGGGCATCATGTTTAAGCGTTTGGATGGGAGAATCTTCTGGCGATTATGCCAGCTATACTGTGACGTTGAGAGGATATGATGTATATAATCTGTCAGAATCCCCATTTAGTTACCCAGAATGGTTGTCGAACAATCCGCCACATCTTTCAGATAAGGTTATTGTTACGGGAAATACCGAGCCATTATTGGTTATGGCAATATCTGGTAATACAATTTCACAGGACGCATATTCCGCTACTTATCCTAACGATAAAATAACCTATGAACCATTGATTGCCAACTGGGTCGTTGGCGTTACAGGCGGCCTTGATACGGGATTAACTGCCTTTTACGATCCTGAAGCTCAAGAAGTTGTTTCTGGATTTACAGGAATAATAACATATCGAGAAGATAGCGTTAAAAATATAAAAGCCCCATTAGATTGGAGAGTGTTCAAATATAGATTATATAGTATAGATCAGGAACCATGGTCTGGCACAACATACGATGAAAATAGTTTTGTTAATTTTGATGATGAACTATATGTTTCAAATTCCGAAATTATCAACACGGCACAAGTTGAAGCTATTACATTAACCGGAATAACTCCACAACATCAGGTAGAAACTGTTACGTTGATTGGAACGGGTGGAGTGGCATATATCGCGGGCCCCGGCGAATTAATAAAACCTGTAACTCTAGATGGCGGAGAAATCACGACGCTTACTGAGGCAGCATCCGCTTTTACCATGAATTATTTTTATGACTATTTTGCAAAAGGTATTATTGTTTCATACAGTGACGATAATATATATTTTACTTCCCGTTATCTAGGAGAAGGATTTATTGCCCCTTTAATCACAACTGTGGATAGCGATTTGACCGGAATAGTTAAACATACAACCTCAAATATTGTGATTGGAGAGGCAGAAATAATAACCGGAGAGAGTCCGGCTCCAAGGGATATTACAATAGTTCCTGACGATGTCGGCAATAATCCATCTTCAAGCTATTATAAGGCGTTTTATATCAATACAGGTTCACGTGGAACTTCTGGAACGTCAGGAACATCCGGTTCATCCGGTTCGTCAGGAACATCCGGATCGTCCGGTTCGTCAGGAACATCCGGTTCATCCGGTTCGTCAGGAACATCCGGATCGTCAGGGGCAGCACGAAGCCTTGGAACTGATGAAATTGGAATTACTATCGGGGAATCAACGGGGTCAATTATTATTGATGGGAGTGATATGCCCAGTTGGTCAGAATGTCTATTGGTGTGGAGCGGATCATCTAGCGATTATTATCCTGTTTATTTTTTCTGTTCTATAGGAGATGATATTATGAATAAGGCCGTGCGTGACCAATTAGGAACATATGAGGAATTTTTATCCAATGTTCCTATTTATCATAAAGAAGCTCCAATACTCAATGGAATTCCTGCTCCGCCACCAGGAAATATAACCGTAACTCCCGATGATGTTGGCAATAACCCAATTACTTATTATTGTCGTGCTATATATGCGTTTAGTGAAGGAGTATATCGAAGCAAATTCTCCGATGAATTTACTTATACGGAAGGCGATTCAACAACTGAGACCATTTTTAATTGTGATCCAATACCATCGTGGGCAGATTGGATTGGAATAATTAGAGGAACATCTAGTGGAATATATACCGGATCGACATATTGTGAGAATATACCTATTGATATATACGATGAGTTTGTATCGTCAGAAGACCCTTATTCAAAGTATTTTGATATACCCACCTATTTGGTGCCGGCAACATTAGAAGAAACAGCGACAAATTTTGTTTATGAATATTATGAAGATTATCTTTATGAAAATATTGTGCTCTCCTCAGAAGGGGGAACTTTAGTATTTACATCCACTATTCCCGGAACAGAATTTACCGCTCCTGTAATAACTAATGTGGCCGGAAATTTGTCTGGCATAGTCGAAAATTCGGTTCCAAATTATAGTGTTGATACGGCGCCACCTGGTTCCACACTATGGACAAAAATTTATGTGGAGATTGATTATCTCTCATATAGTTCATCAAATTTTTATTTAAATTCGATGCCGATTGTATATCCATTCGATTATATAGATGTTAATGTTTTTAATGGTAGCTGTTATGATATCGATATCGCCGATTTTACTGGTAAAGTAAATCATATTGTAATGTTTAGTTGTAGTCGAATAACATTCGGCCCTGGTTGTGGTAGTATGATTTTCTGGGATGGTTGTAATAATATGTCTTTTGATTCCGGTTGTGCTAACATGACTTACAATGAGAATTGTTATAATATGAGTTATGGCTCTGGTTGTTACAATATGACTTATGGCACTAATTGTTATGATATGTCTTACAGTTATGTTTGTGGCGTCATGACTTATGGTCCTAATTGTAACAATATGACTTATGGTCCTAATTGTAACAATATGACTTACGATTATAATTGTGGTGGCATGACTTACGGATCTGGTTGTAATGGCATGGTTTACAGTTATAATTGTTACAACATGACTTACGGTTCTGGTTGTGGTAGCATGATTTACGGTTCTTATTGTGAAAGAATGACTTACGGATCTAGTTGTGCTGATATGACTTATGATTCCGAATGTTCTGGAATGAATTATGATTCCGGTTGTAGTAATATGTCCTACGGTAGCGATTGTGGTAATATGACTTATGGATCTGGTTGTAGTATCATGAATTACGGTCCTGGATGTCAACGAATGACTTATGGCTCTGAATGTCAACAAATGACTTACGGTAGCGATTGTGGTAATATGACTTATGGATCTGGTTGTGGTAACATGAATTACGGTAATAGTTGCGGTTATATGGATTACGGTTCCGGTTGCGCTGAAATGAGTTACGGAAATAATATTTCAGGAAAATCATATGGTTCAAATAATGTTGAACATCTTTGTTGGGTCCCTGTTCCGGTATCTCCTGTTTCTGCCGGACAAACAAACCAAGTGGCAAAAGGCGGCGATTATTTTTATTATTATGATGATAATACCGAAATATGGAGAAGAACTGTATCATCCATTGACTGGAGTAATGCTTTTGTATTGAGGTTTGATCATATCTATAATGCGGATCTTCTTGTTGGTGATGTTCGTAATGTTTCTGACTGGAACGAGTATTTTGGGTTGCCCGTATCTGGAACACCATTTACGAGTGTGGTCGTTAGTGGTACAACAATAAGTTTCTTCGGGGGTGGTAATATGACATTAAAATCTAATCTTTTCTTAGAAAATGAACATATTTTATCGGTGAGTGATACGTCAGGGATGGTTACTCGTATTGAGTATGGGGCGTTTGGCGGTTGTGTTAATTTATCTTCTATTGAATTTGGCGGTTGTACTGTAATAACTGATGTTCTCACAGGAAGTGATTATGGAGCATTTCAAAATTGTGTTGAATTAATATCGGTGAAAATTCCTTTATTAGAATATGCCGGTGATTATGCATTTCAAAACTGTTATTCATTAACAGATCTTGATCTTCCATCATTAACATCGGCAGGAATGGTACGGGGCGGTGCATTTGCCGATTCTGGCTTAGTAAATATTAATTTTCCTTCATTATTATATGCAGGAGATTATTGTTTTCTTGGTTGCGTGGGATTAATAAGCGCTGATTTTAGTAAATTAATATGGGCAGGGACTGCGTGCTTTGTCGGTTGTATTGCATTAACAACATCTGACTTTGTCTCTTTATTATTTGCCGGATCTGCTTGTTTTGTTGGTTGTACAGGATTTACATTTATAGATTTATCTAGCTGTGTTTTGTTAGGAACAACGGTTACAGATAATGAGGTATTTGGAGGTTTTGTAGGATTAGAAATAACTCTTAGTGTTCCGTCGGCATTAATGAACTGTAACGATGGGGATCCAGATGGTGATATTATTTTCTTGGGTAATGAAAATGAAGTAACGTTCATAATTGACGGAGAACTTGTTAATCCTTAATAAAATAAATTAGAAATAAAAAATATGAAAAAGATTGATAAAAAAATTGAAAAGCGGGATCCCGCTCCGCTAAAATTAGGTAGAGGAGACATGAATCTCGATCAAACCATGCAAAAAGAACAAATGTTATTGGGCATTAAAAATGAACGTACAGATAAGAACATTAAAAAAATAAATGAACGCATATCTGATCTTATAAATACGAATGGCGATGAAAAGGAAATTAATAGATTGAAAAAATTGCTTCAATTGCATTCTAATTATAAAAATAAACTTTTGAAGAGGGATGCTGGCGCTATTGCAAAAAAGAATTTTGACGCTCATATGAATAAACTGAATATTCATAAAGCAAAATAAATGAAAAGTATACTTTGTTTATTTTCAGGAGGTATTGATTCAACCGGTGTATTGTATAAATTACTTACCTCACAGGAATATATGCGATATAGTATTCATGCTCATTTTATAAAAATAATAAATAGAGAAAATAGACATATTGCGGAGACACGGGCCGTGGAATCATGTGTGGCATGGTTAAAGGAAAATTGTCGATCATTCACATATACAGAAAATTTGATGGATTTTTCGTCTTTTAAAAATTTTCTTCTTTGGGATTCGGATATCACATTTTTTATGGCTGCCGAAATAATTGCGGCGTCTGATAATATGTATAAATATGTCGCGCACGGAGTAACTAAAACCGATGTTGATTTTGCCAACTATGGCAGAAGAATAGAAAGATCGACAAACATATTAACATCCATTGTATCCTCTTATAATAAAAGTATCGAAAAATTATATCCAATAAAAGATTTAACAAAACAACAGGTTTGGGATATGTTGCCCGATGAATTGAGAAAACATACATGGTCTTGTCGACGACCCATATATACTGGTGACACACACAAACCTTGTGGCATGTGTAAAACCTGTAAACAAATGATAGATATGAAAATAGGTTGGTATGCAGACAAATAATGAAATATTGGAAGATTACGAATATTGGCACACCATTATTCAACAAACAAAAGTAAAAACCCCCAATAAATATGAAGTATCTATATTTAAACGATATATAAAAGGCAGGGTTCTTTTATTAGGGGAAACAAAAGCATTAATTGAATTGGCGGATGAAGGATTGGACTTATTTCCTAGTGGTTTTGCGAAGAAAGGGGATTGGTTTGACATGAGTGGGTATTATGGAACCATTATTGGGGATGGGTGTTTAAATCTTGAAAACGGATTTCTTTTAATTTCGGCAATAAAAAATCATTGTGACAGATTTATTTGCAGGGTATTTGGAAATGAAATAAAAGAAGAATACACATGGAAATATGCTAAATATTTTTGGGATGCTTTTCCGGATAGCAGTGTTGTTATTAAAACACAAAAAGGGTGTTATATGGTGATTTGGGATTTTATAAAATAATACACCAACAAAAAATACATTTGGATTATAAAGTATTTATAGTATTATGTCAACATTTACAACGGACCCAATATATGAAAAGGATTTAAGTGGTAAACTTTGTTATTTTGATGTTATTGGATTAACAGAATATGATAATAGCGTCAATGATACTGGTTACACTTTTTCTGGACTTACATTATATCTTGATTATTATATTATATTTTCCCCATATTTCGACACAACAGGTCATATATATTCAAATGTTATATTAAATAATGATGTTTATACATATACCGGACTTACCGATGAAATACATTATTTTCAAATAACTGACTTCAACCTAGGCGGCGGAACATATATTGATCCCAGATTTGAAGTAGATACTCAAGAACAATTAATAACGGGATTTACAAAATCAATAATTTCGTGCGTTAATAAACTAGATGGTCTTACTGGCACCTGTTGTCCAACACAATCAGTTTTATCTAACCTACCTTGGGTTGTTATAACAAATGAGGGCGGGGGAAGTGATAATTGTGATGATTATATTGCCAGAAGGACACCAGAGGGATGGACTCTTGATTTCGTTTTTAACAAAAATGGAGATACAGGATGGACAGAAAGCGTGTTTTTCTTTACGGGTGTTCGAGATGAATATGAAATAGAAAACTATGCTGATAATGGACTATCATTTAGATTTACCACAGGAGGAACAATTCAATGGACGGCATATAGATTTTCGGGTTATTGTGACACAATATCCGGATATACTGAAATGTATTACCTCGAAACAGGTAAAACTTTCAATGCATTATGCTCAGGAGGAACGTCCAATGATTTTAATATAACAATAACATTCGAGCGATTTAATGTATATGACGGCGAATGTGAGTTACCTAATGAAGGCGGATGGAACGATTTAATAATATGGACAGGGACAACAGAAGAATTAAATAAAAAATGGACAAACGAAAGAAATAAACGATTAGGAACGTTAAAAATATATCATAATTCAAGACCAATTTATAAATTAAAAGGATTTGAGGAGATTGTTTTATCTGACAGAGGATATCAACCATTTACTCATGTTGTCGGTGGCGGTGTGACGGGATCTAATGGGGTACATGAAGGAATTTGCTGTTATGACATAAAATATGCCTCATATTTTGAAGATGTTATGGATTTTATTTATCTCCGTAATCGATATCTGACCGAAACGTTCTTCAATTATAATATATCAGAATGCGAAGATGCTTGCGAAGATGCCATCAGAATGGTAACTCCGACTAGAACGCCATCCGTAACGAGAACAGCAAGTATAACGCCAACAGCAACTAGAACGCCAAGCGCAACTCCATCGCCGGCATCAATTCCTACGGTATTAGGTCTTCTTTATAACGCGTGCGCTATTGATGATCCGAGAAATATGGTTGCTCCGGGATGGCGCGTTCCTTTGGAGAGTGATTTTATTCTTCTTAACGCATATCTTGTAAGTGTAAGTCAGAATGGCGGATCTTTAAAAGATACAGGAACAATCTATTCGCATCCGCCAGGATATTGGATTGTACCAAACGCAGGAGCAACAAACATAACCAAATTTAAAGCAACGGGTTCTGGAAGACGAACAGAATCTGGAATTTTTGAAAATATTTACAGAAACACATATTTTTGGACAAGCACATCGGATGGTTTGGGAAATAACATCCGAGCATCATTATCCGCAGGATCCTCTACTTTTTTTCCATCGGTTCCGTCTCCAAGAAATCAAGGATTATCCATAAGATTAATTAAAGAATCGACAACACTGACTCATGGAGAATTAGGAACATATGTTGGTAACAATGGAATAACATATAGAACGGTTTGTATTGGAACTCAGGAATGGCTTTCGAGCGATCTTGCCGAAACACGGTATCAGACCGGCGAATATATTATAGAGATAAGAGATAACGCCACATGGTCGGGCGGCACAGTATGTGGATATTGTGCGTATGACAATAATTGGTCGTATGTTCCTGGCATCGCCCCAACGCCAACACCGTCACAAACACCAAGTGTAACGATAACAAGTACCATAACACCAACAAGAACAGTTACTCCATCAATCACTCCGTCAATTACAACATCTGTATCACCATCAGAAACTCCGTCAATCACACCATCAATAACAATTACTCCAAGTGTAACCCCATCAACATCAATGGGAATATATTATGGATGTTTAGATTATCAATTAGAATTATCATCCTGTATCGGCGGAACATTCTTATCAGCGGGTGATTTAATCTCAGCTAATTCAGGCGGCACTATAGGCGATTATGTAATCGAATGGAGATTAGAATCAACTGAGGGGGACATTGCGTTTGTTTCGGGTATTGGAAGTGATGTAGATATACAGGCACAACATCCTTTTATCGATGAAGTAGTGTTCGCCGGCACATTATATCCAATAATTAGATATGTTTATATTGATAGTAACAGATATAATGTATATTCTTCGGCAGGAATGCGTTATAGTCCAGATCTTTTAACCTGTTTATCGCCCGTTCTAATCGATCCTTTAACTTGTTCTACCGAAAGAGGTACGGATCCGTTATATCCATTCCATTTAGCATATAATAATGTGACAGATTACGGTCAAAATAAATCAAGAGAATTCCAATTTGTATTATCTCCTGACACAATGTATTTTGCTTGGGAATTCCAGGCATATACTGTTGCAGAACAATTAAAAATATATTATTGTACTACTGGTGATACGATAGGCACATTAGTGGACAACTTTATTCATGGAATAAATGGTGTTGTAGTTAATTTATATCCTACTAATTATCCGACAAATCCAAAAATAGCGAATCCAAATTATCCTGGAATGTACTCATTGGCATATGTTACTGTACTAACTGGATTTACTTGGTCGGAAGGAAATTATCTTAGAATACAGATAATAGGAAGTGTTTATGAGCCAACAGTTACAAACACAAACTGGTATATAAAATGTAAATGTTTAACAATCGAAGATATAAATTGTGATGTGTTTATAGCAGATACAGGAATGAATAAAATAATACCTGGATCTGCTCATATGGTATATTCTGGTGATCCTACTTGTTTGTATAATATGGTGTATGAAACGGAGGATTCCCCATTTGTCAGTTTACCGTCAAGAACAACTGGCGGATTACCAAATATATACAAATATGTTGGAGGGTATACTTATTGGTGGCCGTTGGGATCAAATCCTAGCGGTAATAGATATGATAATCCAACTCAACTTGGAATGAGATGGTCAGTTATTGCCCAAACATATGGCGTTTATGCTTCTGCCGGGTACGATACTTGTGTTAATTTGAACAGTGGCCAAACAATCTCTGTTACAAAAACCACAACGGATATTACGTTTACGTTTAGTGACATCGATGATTATAATAAATACGTGTCTGATATTCTGGCATTTAAAGCGACATCATATTATAACACATGGACAGGATTAACTAGCACCGATCCAAGATATTATGCCACAATGAGAATACTAACTAGTGTTGCAACTTCTTGTGGGGATACAAAAATAAATTATTATTGGTATTTCTTCTGGGGATGCCCGATATCATATGACGCAGGATTAAAAACAATAACCATTACGTTTGTTATTCCAACAAATGATATAGTTTCAGGGTCATGTGATTCAACATACACAATTGCCAATTCTGTTATTAGTACGTTGAACTATATCAAGAATTACACAATTCCTGGTGGCGCGCTAGTAACAAACATTCGAACTCAAGGAACAATATATACTTGGTGGGAGAATAATTCTATCATATCTGACACACAAAGAGAATTTATATTTGGTATAATGATTGAGGACGGGTTGCTTAATAATATATGTGATATATCGGCATTTGGATTTTGCAAAGGCGTAACCGGGTATAGTCAGAATCTTTGGGTATTACCAAAATGGTGGGATAGGGTAACTTTAACAAATCCAACAAATCACGAAAATAGACTTAATTATTGGAGATTGGAAAGAAGAAAATTCTTGAGAACGGATAATTGTGCTGACATGGAGTGGGAAACTGTTGCCGAAATAACCGGACCAACGCCAACGCCTACACCAAGTATAACACCAACAATTACAACATCAATAACAATAACGCCAAGTTTATCGTTATCACCAACGCCAACGCCATCACTATTACCAATTTCAGACGAGTTACTTCTTA